>OHCI01000021.1_pt1 | contig 119493 bp, 111 predicted proteins | sample 1566751 | NCBI WGS metagenome assembly OHCI01 (sample SAMEA3879609, study PRJEB24766) | human gut metagenome | biome: human-associated habitat; feature: feces | place: USA | collected 1985/1987
ATTCCTTCTTGATGCTCTGCTTCTGGTAGTGCTTGTTCATGTTCTGCTTCTTCATTTCAGGATGCTCCTGCTGATTTCTCTCATATTGGAGCTTTGCATCAGCAGCATCCGCCTTATGTTCCAGCTTAGAAACCTTCTCATAGGGCTTGTTGACGCTTTTTTCTCTGTGATGACTGAAATGCCTTGCGGCGGTCTCGGCGACAATCTCTGCTTTGTGCGCCCCCTCGACCGCCGAGTTTTCCTGCTCGACCTCATGGATTTTGCCGTGAATGCCGGAGGCGAGAGTGTCACCGACCTTGCGGACGGTTTTGTCTGCCTCGAATTGCAGCTTGCCCTTGCCCTTCGGCTTTTTCAGCTCATCTTCAAAATGAAGGCGGGTTTTGCCCTTGCCGGTTTCCTCATCAAAGACACGCTCTTTCTTGAGAACCTTGTGCGTGGGCAGCTTCTCACGGGCGGCATCCAGCCGATCATGCGCCTTCTCAGATTTTCTTTCGAGCTTCTGCATCCGCTTCGTGGGCGGAACGGCATCGTCCGAGACCGGCTTCGCAGAGGCAGTCTCCGCCGCTTGAGAGAGAACGGTGTCTGCATCCACGGCTTCAACCGCAGAGGTCTTGCGCAGCTTGTGCGTGACAACCGTTTCGGCAATCACCGTGCCGGTATGCGAAGAAACGCCGTGCTGCTCCAAAACAGGAGGCTTGAACGGCGTTTCCGAAGGTAGCGGTTCAGTTACATTCTGGGGTGGATTTTCTGCCCTTTTCTCTTCTGTGACGGACGTTTCCGAGGGCGGCTGTGTGTCGTTATCTTCGGCGTGTTCCGTCTGAAACTGACGCTGCTGACGGCGCATCTGCACCTTTTTCTGTTCCTCCGCAGAAAGAGCTTCGGAAGGCGCGGCTGTCTCAACGGGCTTCACCAACTCTGCTTCTTCCAGCCGTTTTGACACTCTCTGCTCGGTGCCAGCCGTCAGGTTTTCCTCAACTGCGCCGTCTCGCGTCATCCGCACGACTACCTTGTCGCGGGCTTTGAGTTCCGGTTCCTTGGACATCAGATTTCACCTCCAATCCGCTTGCAGGCAAGCTCGGTGTACGCCGGATTCAGCTCGATGCCGACAAAATGACGCCCCATCTGCGAAGCAGCCATGCCGGTTGTGCCGCTTCCCATGAACGGATCAAGCACAATACCGCCTTCGGGACAACCGGCGAGAAGACAGGTCTCAACCAGCTTCGGAGGGTAGGCGGCATAGTGACCACCCTTGAAGGGAACGGTGTTGATCTTCCAGACATCGCGCTTGTTGCGGAGCGGATTGATGTCACCATCCTTGATTTCCCCGTGTTCACGCGGGCGGTTGATGGACTGTGGCTGAGGCTGACCGGGAACGGGCTTGCCGTACTTGTTGCCGCCTTTCATGCCGCGCTTGAGGCGTTCTGCCGTTGCGGGGGCAATCGGTTCGGAGATCGCCTTGTAGTCGAAGAAATACTTCTTGGACTTTGAGAACAGGAAAATATGCTCATAGCAGCGGGCGCACCGGTCTTTCACACTCTCCGGCATGGGGTTATCCTTCATCCAGATGATGTCGTTGCGCAGATACCAGCCGGTATCGCGGAGGGCAAAAGCCAGCATCCACGGAATGCCGATCATGTCCTTCGGCTTGCAGCCCTCAACCTTGTTGTTGAGAGCCACAGCCTGACCGTTTCTGCCGTTGGGGTTCTTCGGGTCAATGAAATCGCCCTGATTGCCCTTCCCGGCGTAGGTGTCCGAGATGTTCAGCCAGAGCGTTCCATCCGGACGCAAAACGCGCCTGACTTCGGTAAACACTTCCGTCAGGCGCGAGATATATTCCTTCGGCGTTGTCTCTCTGCCGATCTGAGCATCCATGCCGTAATCGCGGAGCGCGTAATACGGAGGGGACGTCACACAGCAATGAACGCTGTCATCGGGCAGAGTTTTCAGGATTTCAAGGCAATCGCCGGTATGAATGATGTCAAGCTCTATAAAAACCAGCTCCTTTCTTCGGATTTGAGCGCATATCAGTCGGAGTAATACTCGTCCGGCTCGTAGTCCTCATCTTCCATGAAGTCCTTGTCGAGATCGTCAATCTCGTCCGCCCAACGGTCGAAGATTTCCTCGGCTTCCTTCGCCGCCTCACGATAGAGGCTCAGGCGGTTCTTCTCAAAGGCAGCGAAGGCGGGGACGAACTTGCCGAACTCGCGGATTGCCTTCACATCCTGCGTGCGCATATCTGCGACGCACTGGATGATTTCGGACATCGTGAGCAGATCGTCGATCATGGTCTCGTAGTCTTCCTTGGCGATGGTGACGGTATCGGCATCGTCCTCCGCCGCTTCCTGCTTGCGGACACGGAAGGTCTCGTGAACATCCTTCATCAGTCCGATCACGCAGTCGGTGGTCTCGTCGAAAATCTCCTGCATACGCGCTGCCATCTCGTCGGCGCAGTCCTCCAGTTCCTCATGAACGTGGAGGTAGGCGCGGTGATGCTTTTTCAGTTCGGTTTCCTCGCGGATGAGCGCGATGAGATCGGCGCTCATGTCGATGACCTCAAGCAGAAGGTCAATCGGCTTGGTGATGCTGCCGAACGTGGTATTCACGGGAACACCGCTGACTTCTGCGATGGTGTTCTTGGCGTTCTCAAGGTTGAAGTTCTTATCCATATTCAAAATCCTCCTATCAGTTCTGTGTGGTTTCTTCTAAGCGGGTGGTCATGATGCGGTAGAGCTGGGTGTCCTTCGGGAAATCGTCCTTGAAGGGAACGATGGTCGAGCCGTAGAAGATCAGCCCCTCACCGGCGTTGGAGTTGGTGATGTAGTTCTGCTGGCTGGGCGAGATGTTCAGCGCCTTCGAGAGAATCTGCCGGTCGCCGGATGCCTGATTCAGAAGGTAGACAAAATCCGAGTTTTCAAAGATGTTCTCTACCTCGCGGGACGCAAGCAGATCCTTGACGTTCTGGGTGATGCCGGTCGGGATGCCGCCCCACTTTCTGAAACGCTTCCAGATTTCCACGCTGTATGCGGCGGTCTGTTCCTCCTTCAAGAGCAGATGGAACTCGTCCATGTAGTAGCGCGTTGCCTTGTGCTGGGCGCGGTTGATGGTGACTCTGTTCCAAACCTGATCCTGCACGATCAGCATACCGAGCTTTTTGAGCTGCTTGCCGAGTTCGCGGATGTCATAGCAGACGAAGCGGTTGTTGACATCCACATTCGTTCTGTGATTGAAGACGTTCAGAGAGCCGTGAACATAGATTTCAAGGGCAGTTGCGATGCGCTGTGCCTCCGGCTCCTTCTGATTTCTCAGAATGTTGTAGAGGTCTTCAAGGATCGGCATTTTCTCCGGTTTGGGGTCTGCAAGAAACTCCTGATAGACCATGCGAACACTGCGGTCAATGATGGTCTTCTCAACCGGCTGCAAGCCGTCCTTGCCGCCGACAATCAGCTCACACATGGAGAGAATGAAGTCGGATTTCAGCGTCAGCGGGTTTTCCTCTTCGGAGTAGTTCGTGTTGATGTCCAGCGGATTGATGTAATCCGTGCTGACCGGCGAGATGCGGATGACCTGACCGCCGAGCTTCTGCACAAGGGGAAAATACTCTGCTTCGGGGTCGCAGACGATGATGTCATCCTCCGTGATGAGGAAGGCGTTCGTCATTTCGCGCTTGGCGGAGAAGGACTTACCGGAACCGGGTGTACCCAAGATCAGCCCGTTGGGGTTCTTGAGCTGCTTGCGGTCAACCATGATCATGTTGTTGGACAGCGCATTCAGCCCGTAGTAGAGAGCTTCGCCGCCCTGAAAAAGCTCCTGCGTGGTGAACGGCACGAAAACCGCTGTGCTGGAAGTGGTCAGTCCTCGTTCGATTTCCACCTGATTGACGCCGATAGGCAGAGAGGACATCAGCCCCTCTTCCTGCTGGAAGTCGAGACGCTTGAGCGCACAGTTGTACTTCTGAGCGATAGCGGCGGTCTGGAACACCGCATTTTCGAGCTTCTGGCGGTTGGTTGCTGTGTTCATGATGAGGATGGTCACAAGGAACAGCCTCTCATTGCGGGTCTGGAGATCCTGCAACAGACGCTTTGCCTCACCGCCGAAGGTGGCAAGATCGGACGGGATGATGTCCATATCGTAGCCGGAGCGGACTGCCTTTTTCTGCTCTTCAATCTTCATCTTGTCGAGGTCGGTGATCTTCGACTTGATGCTCTTGATTGCCTTCGCCTGGTCAATCGTCCGGATATGAAAATTGACCGTGATGTTGCTGTCCATCTCAAGGAAGTCGGCAAGCATACGGTCATTGAGTTCCGGCGCGAGGATTTGCAGGAAGCTCACCGCGCCGATGGTTCTGCCCATCTTGAAGCACTTGCCTTCACGGAAGTCAAAGGAAGTGGGCGCGATGAAGTCCTTCGTGCTGAGTCCCGTCCGGGCTACCATGTCAAAGGAAAAGCGGAACGGCTCATTGGTGTCCATGTTGAACACATCATGAAGCACTTTCAGCCGCTCGTAGCCGGACAGCGGCTCGGTTCTCACACCGAGGGTTTTGAAGTTGTTGAGAATATCGGTTTCAATGCGTTCGAGCTTCGGCTTTGCCGTGCGGAGGGAGTCCGCCTCAATGCCGAAGGTGATGTACTTCTTCTTGACCAGTCCGTTGTTGCCCTTGGTGAGCTGGCTTTGCAGCATACCGGAATACTCGGAGCGGATGTCGTTGAAGGCGTCCTCCTGTGCCGGAATGTTGATGCGCTTGCGGAACTCATTGAGGCTTGCCTTCTGATTGATGAAGGAGAGCTGGACGAAAATCGAGCTATCAAAGTAGTTCAGAAAGTCGCACCAGTTCTCAAAGATGGCAGTTTTGTCCTCGTTCTGCGCAAGCTGGTAGTTGATGTCCTCAAAGGCAATGGACTTCGTGTAGAGGCGGCTGTTCACCTTGCAGATACCGTCGCGGCACATCTCCACATAGGGAATGGTCTGCTGGGCGGACTTGCGGACTTTCTTTGCCTTCCTGTCCTTTTTCTTCTGCATGACGATCCGCTTCTTTTCCTGAGCGGAAAGGGCATCGCCGTAAACAACGCCGTTTTTGACGGTCATCTTAGGCTTTGCCTTTGCTGTGCTGTTGTTCAAGCTGCAATTCCTCCTGTTCTTTGATTTTCTGCTGAATTTCAGCGTAGAGATTGTTTGTGCGATAGGGACGCACCTTGTCTCGGATAAACATGGACTGTACGATGTGGTACAGATACTTTTCGGCGGGCTGTCCGTCCTTCTCGTAAAGCGCGAAGAAGATGAACGGGAGCATGATCACCACCATCAGCATTGCCGCCGTGGACAAGTCGAGATGTGCCTTCGCCAGAAAGAAGATCGGGACGCCGACCGCCGCAGCGATGGAAAAACAAATGAGCTGCCGCTTGGTCAGGTTGAACATGACCTTCGTTTTGACGCGGTTAAGATCCTTCGGGACCGGAACAAATGCCATTGACTGTTTCCTCCTTTCTAAGCTGCTTTTCATAACGCAGCTTCATTTGTGCGGGATATTGATCCTCCTTCGGTTGACGCTTGCCCGTCCAGCGAAGCCCACCCGCTTTGCCTTGACAAATCCAGCCGGAAGCCCGAAGGCTTGCACCGTTTTCACTTTCCAGCGTGTAGGTGATGATGCGCTTATAGCCCATAGCCGCAGCAGCTCTTGCCGCCGCACCGTAGAGAAAGCTGCAAGCGTTCTTCTCTCCGTTGGTGCATAGCCTTGTAACCTCCAATGTGAAGCCGTCATCCAGATACCGGCTGACGGGACGCCCGGCGATGATCACACCGACAAGCTCACCGTCTGCTTCACAGCCGATGGAGAACTTGTGACCGGCAACCGGCTTGTGATGTCGGTGATGCTGCCGGACATACTCGTTGGCGTCACGAAGAGAGATGGGTTTTAGCCGCAGCATGGTGCTTCCTCCATAGGAAGATGAGCCGTGCATTCGACCTCGTTGCCCCAAACGTCCCAGCCTTCGGGAGACTGACGGGCAAAAAGCTCTACGCGGGGAAGGTCTCCCATGAGCCGAACAATGCGCTTCCGCGCCTCATCCGGCTTTTTGGAATGCTCTTCGATGTGGCTGAGGATGACCTGACGCACACCGGCGTCAACTCGCTTCGGATGTCCCTTTGTGGCAAGGATGCAGATTTCGGCGTTCGCCCTTGTCCAGTACCCCATGCCGGTGAAGAGATCGTCGTTCCTGCGGTTTTGCTTCACCCATACAAAAGCTACGGTCTTATAGGAAAATCCCCATGCCGTCAGCACTTCGAGTGCTTCACAGAGGCACGGGAACGTGATCCAAAGGAACAGGGCGCAGTCCTTGGCGGCAAGCTCACCGACCGGAAGCGCCTTGATGTCCTCAATGCACATTGTCGGATAGTGGCTTTCCGCTGACCGTCCCTGTCCCTTCTTGGAGTAAGTCCGATACGCCCAAGGGGGATCGGCGTAGATGATGCTGTACTTCTTCATGCTGCCGACCTCCTTAGTGCGCATGGAAGATGGATTTTGCAAGGCTTCCGGTCTTGAACAGCGAGAAGCACAGAATAACCGTGTACGCTGCCACAGAGAACAGAGCCGAATGAATGTTGTCTGCGATGATCATGCCGTTGATCAGCACCGCATAGATGCCGACGCAGACCATGATGAGAAAGCCCTGAAATGCCAGAGCGAACAAGCCTTTCAGATAGTTCGTGCCGATGCTGCCCCATTCGCGGTTGCTCATGGTTGCGATGGGAATAGGCGCAATGCTCACGGTGCAGTAAATCTCAATCATGCGCCCGTAGAGAATGACCGTAATGAGGATCGCCATGATTTTGAGGCACAAGCTGATCAGAAGAGTTTCTATCGACAGTCCGAGCAGTTCTCCGACGCCCATGTTCTCCATGCCGGTACGCATCTGCGCAATCGTCGCGTCAATGTCAATGCTGGTGTTGCCGTGGATGACTCCGGCTGCACCGGAAACCACGTTCTGCCCGATGTCGAATACTGCCATCACGATGTCAAACGTGTGCGTCACGAGATAGATCGCCACAGCCGCCTTGAAAAACCACTTGAAGAACATCCAAGTGTCCATGTCGTGAAGGTTGTTTTTCTCGGTGATCATGGAAATCAGCTCGTAGCACAAAACGAAGGTGATGATGATACCAGCGATGGGGACTATCACGTTTTCGGATAGTCCCCGGATCATCTGGTACACGCCGCCGTTCCAGCCGGACGGTGTTTGCCCAACTTCGGCGGCAATCGTTCCTACCTTCTCGTTGACATCGGTGAACATATTGGTCAGGTTGCTCTCGATCCATCCGATCAGCATATCCTTGAGAGCCTGTTCGATCTTTTCTAAAATGCTGCCCAATATTTCACCACCCTTCGGTTAAGCTGGGCTTGCCGTGGATTAGCCGAACAAACCGGAGAGCAGGGGGATGAGGGTCGTGCCGATCAGCACCACACCACCGCCAGCCATGAGCTGCTTGATGCCCTGAGACTTGGCGCCGGGGTTGTCGTTGCCGTAGCCTTCCATGAGGTTGACAACACCCCACACCGCGAGACCGGCACCGAGGGCGATAACGAGCGTCTGAAGAACCGTGACAGCCTGATTGATGAAAGCCATAGATTTTCCTCCTTGAATCGATGAAAGTTGAGTGTGTATTTTTGAAAATGGGCATAAAAAAAGAAGCCCCGTCGCTGTTCTGCTTTGGGAGCCATCAGGCTTTACCCACTGCGCAGTGCAGCGACGGGGCTTTAATCCGCCTCGACCTCGCCCATATCATAGAGGTCGAATGTGTCATCGGGCTTGACTACCAGCTTGTGCTGCCGGTACTTCTCGATGTCAAAGGCGTTCCGCTTATCATAGTCGGAGAGCTGCCGGTATTTGGGATGCTTCGTAATGTCGTACTTATTGCTGAGAAAAGGTCTCACGCCTCGAAGCTGTAAAATACACTTGGCTCCGTCCATGACGGCGATCTCATCTTGAGACATCAGTTCTTTGCCGGTTTTCTGATAGTTCAAGCCATAGGAGTTGTTGTTGGAACGGGTTTCTGAGGTGTTGTAAAGGTCGATTGTCTCCTTGCCCAGCACCTCGCTGATTTCCTTGAGCGTGGATTTCTCCTTACCGCCAAGAAAAAGTGTGCAGTCGCAGTTACCTGTGATGGTGTCAGCCGCATCCTTGTAGATGGTCTTGAGCTGAGACTGGGACTGCAAGATGATTGACGCCGAGATTTCCCGGCTTCGGATGGTGGCGATGAGCTTATCAAACTTCGGGATTTGACCGATGTTCGCAAACTCGTCCAGCAGACAGCGCACATGGACGGGAAGCCGTCCGTTGTAAACGTCATCTGCTTTGTCGCAGAGAAGGTTGAAGAGCTGAGAATACATGATCGCCACGACGAAATTGAAGGTGTCATCGGTATCGGAAATAATGACGAACAGCGCCGTCTTCCGGTCTCCGATGGTGTCCAGTTCCATCTCATCGTAGCTCATCAGCTCCCGCAGCTCTGCAATGTCGAAGGGCGCAAGCCTTGCACCGCAGGAAATTAAAATCGACTTGGCGGTTTTGCCCGCCGCCAGCTTGTATTTGCGGTATTGCTTGACCGCAAAGTGGTCAGGGTCGCGGGCTTCCAGCTCGTCGAACATGACATCCACGGGGTTCTTGAAGGTCTCATCGTCCTCTCTGGCTTCCGAGGCATTGATCATTTCGAGCAGGGTAGTAAAGTTTTTCTCGTGGTCGGGTGCCTCGTACCAGATGTAGCCGATGAGAGCTGTGTAGTAGAGCTTTTCCGCCTTGACCCAGAAATCTTCGCCGGACTTATCGCCGTCTCCCTTCGTGTTGACGATGATCGTATTGACCAGCTTGAGGATGTCCTTCTCGCTGCGGATGTAGCTGAACGGGTTGTAGTGCATGGATTTCCGGAAATTGATGGTGTTCAGCGACTTGATGACATAGCCGCCCTTTTCAAGCATTTTGCCGCACTCCACCAGCACCGTACCCTTCGGGTCAGTCACAACGTAGCTACTGTGCATCTGCATCAGGTTCGGCTTCACGAAAAAGCGTGTCTTGCCTGAGCCGGAACCGCCGATGACAAGGATATTTTTGTTGCGGGCGTATTTCGGCTGCTTTGGGCGGCTGTTCATGGTCAGGAACTCCGTCTGCGTCAGAATGACGTTGTTCGAGAACTCCGGGTCCATGTACGGCTTGATGTCCTCCGGCTTACCCCATCGTGCAGATCCGTATTCTTCGCCCTGCCGGAACTTCTTGCGGTTCTTGCCCTTGACGTAGACCGCCAGCTTGAGCAACACGCCAGCCGACAGACCGATGAGCAGATCGACAGGATGAAAGCTGGGCAGCGGATTTGCAAAGGCAGTGCCGAACACGGCAAAGCCGTTTGTCAGCTTGTCGATGAACTCCGTGCCGGGTGCAAGTCGGAACACGGCGGCAATCTTATCCGCAAAGTAGAAGGCGAAGACATACGGAAGGTTCAGAAGAACGAGCTTCTTCACATCGGGTTTGTTCACAGCTCCACACCCCGATCCTTGGTCTTGACCTTGACCTTCTCCTTGTGCTGCGCCTTGCTCTGGGCTTTCTCCTGATCCAGCTTGTGCCGGATGGACGGCTGTTCCTTCTGCTTGACCGTTTTTGCGGAGAACTCCTTGAAGGCGGCGGTCATTACATCAACGTCCCGTCCCTTGAAGAAGACAAGATAGCTGGGCGGCTCAACAGAAACGTCCTTCTTGAGCGCAAAGTCCAGACCGTATTTGCTGGCAGTCCGCTCAAAGGACTTGATGTTGCCGTCCGTCACTTCGATGTTGGAGATGGCGGCGTTCTGGCTCATCAGATGCTTGATGGACTGCTTGCCGCGATAGGTTTTGGGCTGCTGCATCTGCTTCTGCGCCTTCTCGATCTCCTGAACGAACTTGTCCAGTGCCTTTTTCAGCACTTCGGCTGAGATTTTGCCGCCCTTGATCATGATTGCAACAACTTTGGTGTTGACTTCATCCTGCATTGCTGCGTTTACCTCCTTTCCTTGGAATGATTATGGGGACTGCTGTCACAGCTAAGGCGGCACAATCCGGCGATAGATGTTCTTCATGTCTGACCTCCTTTTTCATTTTTCTGCCAATGATACAAGTCCTCATAGGCAGTCTTCATCATAGTTGTAATCCCGCCCGTAGAAATCATGATTGACGAGGGCGGAGTAGTAATTGTCTATCGTCAGAGAGGCGTTATACAGAGCGGTTAAAAGGTACGCCCGGATATTGCGGATGTCTGACGGGTTCTTGTTCATTGCTTCCAGAACATACTCAATGTGGCTACTGTTGAGTTTGAGAAACCGGGACTTGACCACTTGCTGCGGCATATCCTCACCGTTGATGCGGATGGTCGGCGCAGTGGAACAGACGGCATCCAGCATGATGTCCATGATCTCCCGGAAGCGGTCTTTATCGAACTTCGGATCCTGACAGAGAATGTCGTAGTCAAGATTCTCTTTGATAATCTCTTCATACTCGCTTCGCTCATCCATCCTGTCCATCCCATCAAGATTGATGGATTGATAGTTCTTTGAGAGAGTATTTCTTTCTTGGGTAATTACTTGATCAGTATTTATTTGTGCGGACTTATCCCCGCGTGGATTATCCACATCTGGCTTCTCCACACATGGATTTTCCGTGTGTGGCATTTCCCGTTCTGGCGTGGACTCCTGCGGCTCTTCGTATATCTCAAAGATTGTGCTGCTCATCCTGCCCTTACCGTCTCTCTGCCGGTGCCTGACGAGGTAGCCGTGTTTCTCAAGCTCACGGAGCGCGGAGAGAATGGCATCCGGACCTTCCTTGCAGATTGCAGAAAGTCCCTTGGTTGAGAACTTCCAGCCATCATTGAACGAGAGCATCTTTGAGAGAAGACCGACCGCCTTGAGTGACAGGCTCTTGTCTCGAAGGTGGAAGTTCGCCATGACGGTATAGCCACGATTCTTGTTTACGCGATAGACTGCCACGAAAATCACCTTGCTATCTTGGAAAGCAGCTCTTCGCCGCACTTTTTCTGGAACTTCATTCGGATGACCTCCTTGCCCTTCGGCGTGAAGTAGGTCTGAGAACCGGTGTAGCAGTACGTCACAAAATCGCGGACGATGAACAGTCCGGCATTGCTGTCCTTGTTGTAGGGAAGTAGCTGCCCGGAAGGAGAGCGGAACAGGTACTTTTCTTTGAGAAGGAACTGGACGAACTTGCGCTCCGGGATTTTCAGTTCCTTCGCCGTCGTTCGGATATTGGTGCAGTCATCCGGATTGATGAAGGCGTCGTAGTAATCGGCTTTGGGCTTTGCCGTGTTCAGCTCACACTCAAGAGCCTTCACGCGATTCTTTTCCAGAATCAACGCCTGAGCAAACTCCACAATGACCGCCGGTTCCTTCTGAATACGTTCCAGAAGGGAGTCCGTCATGTAGCCGCCGGTCTTGCGGATCATGGGGATGACATCATGTGTGATCCAGCGTTTGAAGGCTTTGGCTTCGGGCTTACGGCTGCTCAGAATAAGCGTGTAAAGTCCGGGTTCGTTCACCACCGTCATGTTGGGATTGCCTCGTTTATTACCCTCATTTGAAATGAGGGTAATCATCTTCTCGTCCGCATCCAGCCGTGAAATGGCTTGTGACGAATTGCCGATCTCCAAAGCCCTGCACACGTCTACCGCCACAAACCACGGCTCGTTTTCGATCAGGGCTGTTCGGATTTCTCCAAACTGTTCATTCTTGAAGACTTCGATTTTGTTATCCATGATTGACTTCCTTTCCGGCAGCAGATGTGCCACTTTGATTTTTGAGGGTAGAAACGGGATTGCAGCAGTAGGGACACTCTGCAAACACGCAGGACTGATATTTCCAGAAGGGGCGATGAAAGCGGCAAGTACGGCATTCCGGTATAATGCCCTCGCAGCCGCTATCGAAATGGGAATACGGCGTTTCCTGCATCAAGGCGTCAAATGCCTTGGCAGAATCTCTTGTGTTCATTGCCTTGACCTCCAATTTGACAAAAAATAAGCCCCGTTATTGTTCTGCTATGCGCAGTGCAATAACGGGGCTTTGCTGTACGAATTATTCTGTTGTATCAAGTCTATCAAGAAATCCTTTGATGAGCAGTGTGTGCTTCCAAGTTTTCCGTGTAATGTCGAAGCTGTACTGAGAAACAAGGAAATCTACAAGGCTGATCTTCGGTATGAGAAACCTGCCGGAGATATTGAACGATTTGAGCTTCTTGGCGTTGCACCAGCGATGAAGAGAAGTATCGCAGTAGCCGATTGCCTCAGCCACTTCAACGACGGTCAGCAGATCGCCGTACTGACAAAACTCGTCTTCCATATATTTTCGGAAGTTGGCTCGTTCCTCTTCGGACAGCTTCGTCAGCTCATTCCGATAGGTGACACGCGAATTGTAATGACCTGACCGTTCCTGATACCAGAGATCCGGTGCGCGGTAGACCTCCGGGTGAAGCTCCCGGTCAATCAAATAGAAGATTATATCGTCGGTGCGGATTGTGTACCGGCGAGTTTTCTTGCCCGTATCTTTGCACGGGACTAAACCGTTTTGCAGAAGATGCAGAGCAGTTGCTTTGCTGATATGGGCAATCTGGTAGAACTGATCTTTCGAGACCGTCTCAGGGTATTTGCGACGGATGGATTCGTAATATTTCATGCTTTCAGTCATGCGGATAACCACCTTGATTTTGATGTTCGGTATCGGTAGGTATCATCTGCATTGGACTGTGATTTCTCCCCGAGTTCTCCCCATCTTCTCCCCAACGGGCTTTTTTCTCCCCAAAACCGGATTTCTTTCGAACTCCTTGCTCTGTCTGGGCTTTTGGGATTTTCAACCTTCAAGGGCGGAAAAATGCTGATTTTTCAATGGTTTGCAAACTCTCGCATTGTCCGTGAGTTTCCGCCGTTTTTCTTCAAAGTCCGGATAGCGACTCTAACTCGAAATAATGGGGTCTATTCCACCTCGCGGGTGCGAATGGGCGCACTGATCCCTTGGTTACGACTCTACCCAAATCGTCTGCTTGTGTCAAGTGGAATCCAAAAATTTTTAAAAACCCTTATATATCAAGGGTTTCCGGACTTTCCGCAAAAACAACCCTTGTGTTATTATAACACAAAAACAGCATAAAAGCCAGCGAAAAGCCGGCTTTTACATGGTCATGAAAGTTGAAAGGCAACATCAAACTTCCATTCAATTTTCAGATTTTCGTTGTCAAAAACAATGACGCGGTCTATATCGTCGTACATTCTTTCCCGGAGTTTATCGTCCGGCTCATCTGCTGCAGCGGCGATATTTTTGATCGCATTCATTGCCGTGTTGCTTTCTTCCTGCTTTTGCAGCAGACCTTCAATTTCATCCTCGATTCGTGATAACTCCGTCTGGAGTCTGTCCCTATCCTCTGAAAGAGCGCCTTTCTTTTCGAGAAAAGCATTCCGGGATATTTCATCGGAACGGAATTGCTCATACAGTGATGCAACCTTACCGCCGATCCCTCCGAGCTGAATGCGGAGGGATTTTTGCTGCGCCCGAAGAGGAGCAAGCTTATCTGGCTGCTTTTCATTTACTGTCCTGCAATATTCTTCGCTGACAATTTGCAGCTGCCGTTTGTATGTGGTGAAAACAACATCCTCTATATTTGTCCGGCTCCAATGAATGCCTGCACACGGAGCGTCCCTTATATATAACGGCGTAGCGCAGGAATAATATTCGTCCAAGCCAAAGGTCTTGCGAAGTCTGCGGCCGCAGTGCCCGCAATAGTAAACACGGTCACGGCGGTCGGTTCTGACAACATCGTACTTTTTCACCTTCCGCAGAGTATCATTCGCTGCGTAGTATTCATCGTGTGTTACGATGGGTTCGTGCATGCCCTCATTTATCACATAATCCTCCGGCGCATACCGTTTTTGCACTTTGGCCCGAATGGTTTCATTTCCGCATTTGAAAGACACCATAGCTCCGGTATACTTATAATCCCGTATGATTCGGATCACCGCCTGATGACTCCACATTGCATCGTTGCGAATCCCTTGCCGTGAGAGCTTTTTGTGTTGCATCGGCGTCGGAATATGCTTTTCGTTCAGGATACGGGCAATTTCCGTGGATTTCTTTCCCTCAATAGCCCACAGGAAAATATCTCGCACAACGGGTGCAGTTTCGGGATCCGGCACCATATGGTGCTTTTGTCCTTTGATCTTTGTGTATCCATATGGGCAATGGCTGACATACCGGCCGCTTCTCATCAGCATGTGCTGTGATGTTTTTACCTTTTTTGAGATGTCAACGCTGTACATCTCATACATAAAGTTTCGGAAGGCAACATCAATACCGCCGGTTGTCCCGATAAACTGATTGCTGTCGTAATGGTTATTGACCGCAATAAACCGGATGCCGAGATATGGAAAGATGTGCTCAAGGTAATCGCCGGCTTCAATATAGTTTCGCGCAAATCGGGAAAGGTCTTTCACGACGATGCAGGAAACATCACCGGAGCGCACCATCGCCATCATCCGCTTAAAACCGGGACGGTCGAAATTCGTCCCGGAATATCCGTCATCGACGAACTCGACCGTCTTCATGGAAGCAAGCTCAGGCTGCCCTTGGATAAACTGAGCGATGATGCCGCGCTGGGCCGTAATACTATTGCTCTCATCATTCGTGCCGGTGTCCTCAAGCGATAGCCTGAGATACACAGCAAGCTGTTTTTTCGGCATTTAGGCAACCTCCTTTCTGATTCGCTCGCACTCCTTGAACATTTCCTCAAACTCAGGCATGTACTTAAACCGAATATCCAAAGAGCCGTCGGTATTCACTCGGATCTCATCAACCATTGCCTCGACCATTTCTTCGGTCACCGTTTCCGCCTTATAATAGCGTGAAATGAGCCGATTCCATTTTCGGGCGCCTGTTTCAGTCACCTTGGTTTTGGTTTTGATTGCCTGAAGCTCCTGCAATTCGCTTTCATATGCGGCGATTTCCTTTTGATAGACATCTTTGGCAAGCAAATATTCCTGCTGCGTCAGTATGCCGTCCTTGAAGTCGATATACAACCGGGAAAACAGCTTTTTCTTTTGGTCCAGCTTATCCTGCAGTTCTTTGACACGATTTGCCGGCACACTGTGCTTTGCTTTTTCTTTCTCCAAAGCGATCAAGCCGAGCAGCGTTTTTTGCGTGTCAAGGAATAGGTCCATCTGCTTTCGTATAACGCTCAACACGATTTTATCAAGGGCATCAGCGCGGATGCTCTTTTTTGAGCACGCCGTGTCTCCAAGCTCGATGTTTGTCGGGCATTTATAATTGTAGTAGTCTGTAACCACGCCGTCCTTTCTCGGCCGCGTATAGCTGCGTACATATTTCATAACGCGCCCGCAGTCGGCACACCTCAAAACCGAACCATATGGATTGGGTCGTTTGGGGAGATGCGCATAGCGTCCGAACGATTTTTTCACATCGCTTGAGGCCTTTGTATTGATCTCCTGCACTTTATTCCATAACTCCATGCTGATAATCGGCTCGTGTGTCCCTTCAACCACATCCCAGTCCGCCTCTTTTGTCCAATGGTATTTTTCGCCCTTATACAGGCACTGCGAGCTGCGTCCTTGCGCCAAATTCCCGATATAGACCACATTGACAAGCAGGTCTTTCAGAACATGGCGATTCCAGGGCAGTTCACTCCCTTTCTTATTATTATTTGTTATAATGCCGCGCTCATAGCGTAGCCGCCCCGGGGAGGGATAGCCTTTTTCGTTGAGCATACGGCATATAGTTTCAAAGCCGATCCCTTTAGCTCGGAGTTCAAAGATCTCGACTACGATTGGAGCGATCTCATGATCAATTACCAATCGGCTCCGATTATTTTCATCCTTCAGATAGCCATATGGAGCATAATTTCCGATGTAATCACCGCGCAGCCTCTTATTCTTCATCGTCGAACAGATCTTTTTGGATATGTCCTTTGCGTACATATCGTTGATCAGATTTTTAAGAGTAGCGGCGAGCTTTTCACCGGCATTAGCGGAGCTGCTGTCATAATCGTCGCTGACGGAAATAAAGCGTATGCCGAGGAAGGGAAAGATGCGTTCCAGATATTCTCCGGTCTCTACATAGTTTCTGCCAAGGCGGGAAAAGTCCTTCACAACGATGCAATCGATTCGCCCTTTCCGAACATCCTCGATCATTCGATTAAATGCAGGGCGCTCAAAATCGGTGCCCGTGTAGCCGTTATCGGCATATACCTCTTTCAGTTCGAGATAGGGCCGCTCGGCAAGATAGTTTCTCAGCAGCAGTTCCTGATTTTCAATCGAATCTGCATCGACCTTGCCGTTGTCCTCAACAGACAAACGAACATAAAGTGCGGTACGAAACACGGTCTGCCTTTGACCTTTCGGCTGACTTTCGGAAACGCCGTTTTTCCGTGATACTCTGGCCACTATCCCACCTCCCTTATCGGCATAGCCAATACTCTCTTGTTTGCGGTTTTCTCCGAGATAAACTGCAATATTTCTTCAATCTGATTCCGATGGCGGAACACGATCTCAATATTGGAGTCCTCGAAAATATTGATGCGTTCTATCAGATGAATTACCATTGGTCGCGTGAGCTCAGTTACATTTTCATACTGACGGAACTGTTCAACCCAGGACTGCTGCTTTGAAACGCCATCGAGGATCTCCCGTTTCTCTTTGTTCAGCTTTTCGATGGCGGCAGTTGCTTCGTCAATTCTTTCTGCAAGCTCTTTTTTCAAAGATTCATATTCGGACCTGTCCAGCAAGCCCGCCCGCAGATCCTCATAGATTCCGAGGCGCAGCGTGTTGTTTTTCCGAACGACTTCTTCCTGTATTTCGATGCTTGCGTCAAGCTGCTTCAGTTTGTGCTTTTCCCATGACAGATTCTCAAACTGTCTAAGTGCCTTATCTACATCCAGCAGTAGGTCAATTTGATGCCGGACCGTCTGATAGATTACCTGGTCCAAAACATCTTCTCTTATGGAATGCCTGCTGCACACCGTTTTATCGTGCTTATTGGCGTTGCAGACATAATATACATAGCGTTTGCCTGCGTAGGATACCGTCTTTCTGACAGCCGTAGCACCGCAGTCGCCGCAATAAATGCGGCCGGCGTATACCGGTACTGTTACATCTCCCGCACGGCAATGCGTATCGTCCTTCAGCAGTTCCTGAACAAGCTCAAAATCACGCACAGAAATAATAGCCTCATGTGTACCTTCCACGCGAAGCCACTCACTTTCTGCTTTTGCAACCACTGTCTTGGTCTTATAATTCGGCGTTGTTCGTTTGCCCTGGATCATCACGCCGAGATAAATTTCATTCTTCAGAATGCGCCTTACAGAAACATGACTCCATATGGCTTTTGAAGATGTCTGAAAGCTCGTTTTGTACTTGCTTCCGCTCAGCCGCTTATACTCTGCAGGCGAGGGGATGCCGAGTTCATTTAGACGCACGGCAATATTCTGCGGACTCAGCCCTTCGATTTTCCACCGGAATATATCTCTTACAACATTTGCGGCAAACGGATCAACAACCAATTTACTCTTGTCGTCGCTGTCTTTGACATATCCGTAAGCCACAAATGCTCCGGCATACTCTCCGTTTTGCTTTTTCGCCGTAAGGTTTGTACGGATCTTAGTAGATATATCGCGGATATAAAAATCATAAACGAAGCTGTTGATCGTAAAGGCAAGATCATCCGAAGATGTTGCCGAAAGCGAATCATAGCCCTCGTTTATGGTAATAAACCGAACGCCGAGTTTGGGGAAAATCTTTTCTTTATATTTTCCCACATCAATATAGTCTCTGCCGAAACGGGATTGATCCTTTACGATTACGCAATTGACCTTTCCCGCCTCGATGTCCTTCATCATTCGCTGAAATTCAGCACGGTCAAAGTTGGAACCGCTTTTTCCGTCATCCTTGTACTCGTCATACAGTTCGAGTTCCGGATGCGATTTCATAAAATCATATATCAGCTTTCTCTGGTTGCTGATACTGTTGCTTTCGCTTTTGGCTCCCGAAGAGCACGAAAGGTCGTCATCCTCCTTCGATAAACGAAGATAGATGGCAACCTTGAATGTTTGATCTATAATCTTATTCATAGCGCCACTCCTATCTGTATTATTCGAGTACGAATAAACAGCCGGAGTTATCGCTGATTTTGTCCGTATTTGATTATAGCACAGACAACCGAGAAAATCCAGCCGTTACACTTAAAATCCGCATAGCAATTATTACCATTACATTGAAGCGATCATGGAAGTGAAGCTGTCGGTAAGGGATTTGTCCTTGTCTGCGTATGATACCCGGACAACGACATCTCCGACCTTAAAGCAATACGGATCCTTGATCTGTTCAACATAAGACCTCACACGCTCTTCCAGCGGCAGGCTTTTATCTATCACGACATCTCTGATATCCACCAGTTCAGATAAGTTCTTTTCAGACTGTTCCATAAATCATTACACCTCCATGTGTTCGTCTTTACAACTTGTATTTTTGCCATAATTTACTTGGTATATTCAAAAACAAAATGCTCATTGCCTCCGCCTGCAGCGAACAGGTCCACAGAAATTTCATCTCCCCGCCTTCATTGTGGCCGGGCCGCGAGTTACGGGAGTACCATTGTACCCGGCCGGATCGTCGCGGTATACGGGAGCCACCCGTATATCAGTGCTCTTGGTTCTGCTCGCCACGCAGACGGATAGCCGCTTCCCGGTTCGGGGATGTAGAGGATAAGCTGTTCAATTTTCAAGGTACAGGTAAGCACGGGGGTGCCTTACACAAGTAAATACGGATGGTTTTCTCATCTCATACACTCGCCGACAAGAAAATTTCAAAAAAATGCCGGCTTCAGATATTCCGAAACCGGCATTCGCCTCAAATCTTAAATTTTGAGATATTAAGCGCAATATGTATGAGAATGTACTGCTTCAGATCCTCATCCAAGCGGCCATACAAATAGGAATTATGCTCGATCATCGGCATATACAATTCCAGTATGGTCTCTAAATCCCGATGATTTCCCATAACGGCCCCTTGCAGAACCTTTTTGAACTCTGATGTGTTCATTCATCATCACCGCCTTCCAACAGACGGGAGCGCAGCTTTTTCAGTGCAATGCACCTTTGATTTCTGACATACTGCAACGAGCAGTTGAGTCTTTTAGCTGTTTCTGCTTCACTCAGGTCTGCCAGGAACAGCAGCTCCATTACCTGCCGACGCTTTAATGGCAGCTCCATAAAAGCCTTTGTCAGCCGTTCCTCTTCAAAATCATACGGGGTCTGCATTCTTGTGCTGCTCGGCCATAATTCGCATTGCGTCAGATCAATAAGCTCCGACTCCGGTATATCCTCGTAGGATATGATTTCCGGACGATTCTCATATTTCCGCAGATAATCAATTTTCGCTCGCTTAATAATTGTTTCAAGCCACCGCGTAAACTTTGCTCGCAGCTCATCCCGTTCGGGGTATTCCTGCCTGTGGTCCATTTCCATGCCTCCTTTGGGCATGCCACCACAGCAGGGAGAAAACATACCGTTTCACGGCATGTTTTACGGCGATATACGCAACATGCCATGATGGCATGCTGTGAATAAAAAAGTGGTTGGTCGTTACGATGATTATCACAGCGATCAGAACATCGGACTCACCTCCTTCCAAAGGGTATAATAAAAAACGACCATACCACACCTCTGTGTGATACAGTCGCTTCATGCGTGAATATAAAACCGATGCCAACGGCTCGGCTATGTGTATGCTGATATAAAAGCAGCTATGTAGTTTTCTTCTGTTAGGGTCTGCACCTTATCATATGTACCCCCGCGTTCGCCTTATGTTTTGCTGAACTTTTCGAGTGAATCCAAATAGGTATTGAACCCTTCGCACGCCAGTCTCCGCTTTGATACCGGGTATTTCTCGATTCGTTTAGCAATTTCTTTCAGATATATTTCTTCGGGATGATAAAACTCATGAGCCAATAGCTGATCCGTAGTTGCGTTCAATGCATTTGCAATACGAACCGTCATTTCGAGACTTGGCTTTACCCGCCCATTTTCAATCTGACCAATGTGGCTTGTGGTGCATCCGCACTTTTCCGCAAGGTCCTCCTGCCTGAATCCCTGCGTGACACGGAGCCGCCGAATATTTTGTCCAAAAGTCTTGTAGTCCACTGTACATATCTCCTTAAACATATTTTAGTGGACTCCGCGGCGAAAGTGAAGAGCGCATAAATTGCATACACGCACCATAAGTGTGATATTCGGATTTTTTCTTAGATTTATCCCGCCTTAAAAGCAAATAAGTCTGCTTGTAGTACCAGCAGACTCATTTATGCTTAATTGAACATGTCCAAATTATCGAGCATTTTGGTTATATCCTCTTCCAAAGCCTCGGAAGTTCCACTCATTGAAGTATCCGCTATAGTTTCGGTTGTATGAAGTTCAGATAGCTTTTCCTCCACAATGCTCCGTATCAACCGTTCCATTTGACTGCGGTCGAAGGCAGGAGCAACCTTAACCTCTATTTTACTATAACCAGACTGTAACTCCGGATGAGCATTGATATAATCACTCAATGCCGAAACAATGATTGTACTTTTTCTGTTGCCCAGTTTTTCCAGCAGCTCGCCGACACGAATCTGTTCTTCGCTGTTGGCGCTAAACTGCAGTGTAAATCTATATTTTCCGTCTTTTCTCACCGCCTATCCCACCATCCTTTATGCAGGACGATGGGACAGCTGCACTCTGCCAAGCATTTCGTACCCAAGCGCATTGGCATTGGGGGACTCAACAAAGTCCGCCTTTGCAACCAGCGGAGATGCCTCCAGAAACGGCCGGAGAAGCAGACTTCCGCCGCCAATGAACACTGCCGGATTGGAACGGAGATCAACCTGCAGCTCGCGCAGTTGGTTGAGGATGTCCTGGGCATGAAGTTTGGTTGCGCCGCAGATCGTCTGCTTAACATCATCCGGTAAGATCGTATCCTGCCCGGAAAGAACAGCGCTGATGTGCTCGTCTTCAATGCGCATATCATGAAGTGCGCCGACTTTGCGGATAATCTCGTTGTTCATAGTGATGATACCGGTTTCAAGGGAACGGCAGAACTGCAGATCGGGTTTGCCGTTCTTCAGGAGCAGCACATCCGTCGTGTAGCCGCCGATGTCGACAACGAACACCCGAAGCATATTGACTACCATGCTGCTTTTCGGAACAACGGCCGCATATGCCTGCGGGAACACCATGACCTTATCGATCATAATGCTGTACGGCTTATCCTTATAAACAAACTTGATAATGCCGTCCCGTTTGAAATACCGGGCGAATTTGTCCTTGAGTACGCCGTAATGCTCCGGCGGCAATCCTACTGCCAGTTGGATCTGTTCAACGGGGCTGTACCGTCCGGTATCCTCAAGTTCCTTTGCAATGGCAAACAGCGTCAGAATAAAATAGCGCTCGTCCTGTGTTTTGTCACGCATGTAGCTCAGGCGCTTTCCGCTGGTCGTCCAGTACCGCCCGTCATATTCCAGGATTTCATCCGCCATAGGCGGCTTGACGGTGTGCTCAGACAGACCGGATACAAAGGAATGGTGCGGCGTTTTGATGGCATAGTTACCATGGTCAATTGCGATCAACATATAAGGTTCCTCCTATATTTCAGTTTTGGATTTTCATTATCATTACACGGTTCAGTATGCGTATTTACAACGGGAATACGCATTGTAGGGTAAAATAAGCACGAAAAAGGGCGAAGCCGAAACCTCGCCCTTCCGTTTTACTATGATTGCTTTTTCCGGAAAAGATACTCCCAGATATAATCGTCAAGCCCTTTGTAAGCCGGATCCCACAGATAGGTACCATACCGGAAACCCATATCGCCGAGCAGCTGCAAAAGATTATTATAGCCGTTCTGCACATGATGGTTGGTGGCGAAATCCATATCGAAAGCCGTTTTGATTTCGACCAATCCCTCGCTGCGCAGTTCTGTCAGAGTCAGTTCAAGCTGTGTCAGGGTATTCACACCCGGGACGGCCAGAACCGTTAGGCCGGTAAGAGCGTTTATTACATCCGCTTTCATTGGTCCTTCTGTCAGAACAAGCATCGAACGTACAGGGCCGGACAAATGCGTCCATCCCTCAGCTTTGCAGCCGTCTTTTTTCTCGGTACTGGAGACCCATCGGAATTTGCGCTTTTCAACATTGTCCCGACGGATCTGCAGACCCTGAATTCTCTCGTAGCGGTCACGCACGGGAATCAGAATGCCGCGCTTCTCATGGATAAAGGTCCATGCACCGCTGTCATCCCGATAAAATCCAGGCACACCGGCAAGATATAAGCCGTCAGACTGCAGTTGCTTTGCGATCTGCGTCATACCGACGACCGGCGTTGTTTTATATCCGAGTCTCCCGATATCTGCATCTGTCAGGCCGCGTCCGAGTAGGTTTTCCCTGTGGTCAGAGGCCAGCGTGAGCTTAGAGAGCAATGCACTATAGGTTGCATGGCGGGCGTCGATATCTGTTAATGGGCATTCCGTATCCGCTTTCGGCAGAATCTTCTGCCGCGGGCGCGAAGCATTCTCAGGTACTCCCATTCGTGCCAGAATCGCTTTGCGGACTTCGTCGCGCGGAATACCGGTGTATAACGCATACAAATCGAATATTCCGCCAGAAGCGCCGCAGCGCGGGCAACGAAAGACTTCCTTTTTCAAGTTGATATTCAAATGCTTTTTCCGCGGGTTCTCGTCACAGCATGGACACTGTACATAGTACGAGCTTTGACCGGACGAGGGATACGGTATCCCAAGCAGTGAGATAATATCCCACATATGAATCTTTTCCATACAACCTCCTTTCCGGGGACGGCAGACTTTCTGCCGCCCCCGAATTTATTCTGCTTCACGCTGAAGCTTTCTGTTGTGCATATTCGCAGATCAGCTTTGCTGCATTGCGAATTTCCTCGCCGCCCGTAAACTTTGTTGCACACCACTGGATCGCTTTCGGATCCATCTGCAATACATCACCCAGCGTCTTTCCGCCGTACTTTGTTATCGGGCAAGGAACACGCATGGCCTGTTCTACCTTTTCTTCAAAGGTGAGTTCTCTTTGCGGCGGTGCCGTTGGTTCCACGGTGTATTCTTCCTCCGTTTCCGGCTCAGGCGTAACAGCGGGGTTTTTAGGCGGTGTGCTGCCGCCTGCCTGAGCCCTGTTGCCGTTCAGCTCATCCGTGGCAGTATCTTCAAACTCATCACCTGCCATAGCAAACTGCAAACCGAAGCCGGCGTTACGCAGTGCAATGCCGACGGCTGCCGTCTGTGCCCATTCACGGGGCGAAACAGAAGGCTTGTCTGCCAGGTATCCGCGAGAGGCTGTTGCCTCGGCAAGATAGCATTCCGCACCGTCCTTGTAGCTTGGGTATACCTTAGCTGTTGCTACAAAGCAATCCTTTCCGGGTGATACCGTAATGGCAATACGCCCTTCGGGATACTTCATACGAAACCACGCCATCTGGATCATAACCGGGAGGCGCTTGCGCACCTCACCGGTTTCCAGGTCGGTATAATCTACCGCAAACGGTGTCGGATCGAATCCGTCCACCTTGTTGATTCCTTCGATTTTGGCAAGCATAGCCGCCTTATCATTCGAGTTGTTCTGACTCATTAGAAAGCCTCCTTAGAAATTGATATAGGTGTTGCGATACTGCATCCAGACGGGCAGGATCGTCTTAATGTAATTGTTGATGCAGGCTTTGTACTGCTCCTGCGTAGATGCGTTAAAGCTGGAGAAACGCTTGCGTCCGTCCTGTGCGACCTGCGTAAAGGACTGCAGGGCAGTTTCACGCTTCTTCTGTCCCTCGGCATCTGTCTTGGGACCGAACTTGCGCTCGTTCAGCGTAAAGCGCACATAGGCGTCTACAAGCTGAAAATGGAATCCCATAGCTTTGGTGTCCATCGTGACCGGCGCGGATTTGCACAGGCTCTCAAAAGTCTCCAGCACACAAATGCGGTAATTCAGCTCCTGCATGATCAGCATCTGGTCAAGCGGTAAGCTGTTTGCCGCGATCTGCTCACGGATCTCATTCTGCCGTTTTCGGTACTGTTCCAAAATTGTTGCCATAGCAATTGCCTCCTTAGTTTTTGATCCCATACTCTTTTTCCGCTTCTGCCTTTGTCAGTCCGATAATGACACCAAAGGCGTGGATAAAGTCTACTCTGGTCACACGCAAAGTTGCGCCATCCTCGTATTCAAGGATAACTTTGTCATCTTCGTAGCTCCACTTTTCAAGCCAGGGTTCGTGTTTCATGATTGACTCCTTTCATTGCATAGCGGCCCGCAGGCGTTTTGCCAAACAGGTGCCGCGTTTTTCTGTATCGGTTTTCTTGATCGCCATACACAAAGCACGGCGCTCGCCGACAATGATGACATTTTCTTTGCCGCGGGTAATGGCGGTATACACCAGAGGCCGTGTCAGCATGACATAGTGGGCGCATTGCAGGTTGATGATCACAGACCTGTATTCCGAGCCTTGTGACTTATGGATGGTAGAAGCATAACCCAAGTCGAGCATATCGAGCTGACTCGTGTCATACTCTGCCGTTCGTCCGTCTCCGAAATCGATCGTGACGGTCGTTTCATCACCGGCTTTGCAGATTTTTGTGATGTACCCGATGTCGCCGTTGCTGATTTCATCGCAGTTTTTGATCTGCATTACCTTGTCACCGCAGCGAAACCTTCTCGTTCCGTGAACAACCTCAGCTTTGTCCGGCGCCGGAGGATTGATTTTCTCCCGCAGCAGCTCATTGAGCGCATTGACACCGGTTTCGGTTTTCTGCCGATACGGTGAGAGTAGAGCCACATTGTCCACGCCGTACTTGGCAGTTTCCTGCAAGTACAGCTCCACGATTCTTTCTGCTGACTTGGGAATGCTCGCCGAGTCATAAAACTGAAAGTCGCTGCCATACTCCAGACTCATATTCCCGTGGCGAATCAATTTTGCATTGGTCGCTATCCGGCTGCCTGCCGTTTGGCGGAAAATCTTATCCAGCTTCACGACAGGGATGGTGCCGCTTGCGATCATCTCGCTCAGCACCGCCCCGGGTCCGACAGACGGCAACTGGTCTGCATCTCCGATAAGGATCAACTGACTGCCCGGTTTTACAGAGTCAAACAGATCTCCGGCAAGGTAGATATCCAGCATAGACACCTCATCGACCAAAATCAGATCGGCATCCAGCGTTTCCGGGGTGCCGTATTCTCCGTCCTCGCCGGCAATCAGACCCAAAGCCTTATGGACCGTAGAAGCCGGAAATCCGGTTGACTGCTCCATACGCCTCGCGGCACGCCCTGTCGGCGCACAGCACACGATCTCCTTTGACGGATGATTGCGGCTGTAAATGCCAAGCAAAGCTTTTTGCAGCATCGTCTTGCCGGTACCGGGACCGCCGGTAATAATGCAAAGGCCGCTGGTGAGCGCCGTTTTGATTGCCTGACGCTGTTCGGCTGCCAGACGCACCTTCAAACGGCTTTCCTCACGGTCGAGCTCATGATCCAAATCACCATAGGTGCAGGGATTTTGATGGCGGATCTGATATCGGATCAAGTTGGCAAGCTTTTCTTCGGCTTTTGCCGTCTTTTCCCGATAAACACAGCTTTCATAGGTCCGCATTCTGCCATCAAGGATAAGACGGTTGGCACGGGCTGCGATCATTTGATCGGTGAGCTCCGGCGTCTCCAAAGTCTTTTGGCAGGCTGCAATGAAGCCGTCCCGTTCCATACACAGATTTCCGCGGCCTTCCGCATCAGTCAGTGTGTAGAGGATACCCTCATCCACACGTTCGGGCGACAGTCTGTCAATCCCCATACTCATGGCGATCTTATCTGCCGTCTTGAAGCCCACACCGGCCATTTCGCAGAGCTTATATGGATGGTTTTTTACGATATCCATCGTTTGTTCTCCGTATTCTTTGTAGAGCTTTACGGCACGGTTCGGCGTGATCCCGTGCGGCGACAGAAAGGCTACCACATCACGGGCGCCGCGGTTGGCGAGGTAGGAATCGCAGATTTTTTTGAGCTTATTTTGGCTGATACCGGAGATGGTCAAAAGCTTATCCGGCTTCTTGTCCAGCACCTCCAGTGCCATATTCCCAAACGCATCATAGATACGCTCCGCCATTTTCGGACCGATGCCTTTGATCTGCCCGGATGAGAGATAGGCAACGATGCCTTCCCGGGTCGGAATGATCTGTTCCTCGTATCCCTCGACATCATACTGAATGCCGTATTTGGGATCCTTGCGCCAGTGCCCACGCATTTCATAGCGCATGTTACCCGCAGTAGGCAGGCAGTACCCGACGGCTTTGATTTGTGTAATGGTGTTGCCGCTGCTATCCTTTAATTTCTCACAGGGTCGGTAAAGCGCAATCATAAAGCTTGCCGCATCCGCCGCACCGGTTCCGGAAGGATAGATCATTTTTTCAAATTGGCATAACAATGTCTTTACTCCTTTCGCTTTGTTCCGGAAAACAAAGAACTCCCGAAAACGCAGCGAAACACTGCTTCTCAGGAGTTCTTTGTGATACGGCATACTCATTTGAACAGTGCCGCATTTTCCAGATAGGATTCGGGCTCCGTAAAAGCCATCGGAAAGTTTTCACGATCCAGCTTTACGGATTTCTTATTCCCGTTATTTTGTGTGACGAGTTTCTGCACCTCCAGATACAAGCCTTCGTCAAATACAGTAATCGGCATACGAAGCAAAGCCGCCTTGGCGATTTCGCCGCGCATACCGTTGCTGAGCTTATTTCCGCATACGAGCATAACATCGCTTTGCTCCAGGATCTCCAGACCGAACCGAAGCGCAATGGCTCTTTCGGCAGGAATTTCATCGCAAAGCAAAAGCGGCAGATACGCATGAGGGGCTGCGGCGTTCATGTTCATTTTCTTATTTGCGTAGAACATATACGCTCTTGCCGTGCGCAGGTTCTTCTCGCGCTGCTCGCGGGTATCCGCCCGGAAGGGGGAGCATATATAGGCTCTCTTGCGGCACCGATCAGCGGAAGCCAACTGATACATCAGCTCCTGCTGCCAGTATTGGTGATAGATATTGTCCATAGTAGGACTCCTTTCTTAAAGTGGTTGTACACTGACCTTGACCTTACGGCTCTGTGTAGTTTTCATCACATCCGGCAGGATCGTCGGATACTTTGCCTTCAGAACCTTGGAATCGGGTCGTGTAGTGGATTTAGTGACATAATCAATGAGAAGCTTATCCGATGTCGTCGTAAGGACGCCATGCTCATGCTCCTTCATGATTTCGGCAATTCGCACGCTGTGTGCTTCGATCTCCTTTTCATAAGTTTTGATTTCACGGTTGCACTCCGTGATCTTGCCCTGCAACAGAGCGATCCGACGCAGTGCGTTTTCCTGTTTGGAAGAAAATTCAATGGTCGGCAGACCAGACTGACTTTCTCCGTAGATACGGGCCAGCGATTCAAGCGCCAATTGCGGCGCTACGCCGGACATTGTAGGCGGCTTATCATGCTCAAGGCTCCATATCCATTCATCAAGACGCTCGAAGATCATATCTTCCTTTGCTTTATCCCGGGTGATATCCGGAATTGCCAGGTCGTTGTCCGGGTTGTTTCCCCAAATTGCGGAGAACGAACCGATGTTGACATCAGCAACGGCCAGGTAGAAACGCAGCTGCAATTCATAGTACAAAGGAATGGCACCATCGTCCCACTCGCTTGCTTTATGATAGGTGCAGCTCTTGCACTCCAAGATGCCTGGTTCTCCGTCAGAGGCACGCTCAAAACGCCGATCGAAGTTGGCAAGCGCATACGGATGGTCTGCGTGTTGGTACAGATTCGTGTCCTCATACACGCGGTTACCGGTTTTCTTGGCATACCAATGCGCTGCGATAGGTTCAAGCAAATGCCCCATCTCAAGCTGATTGGCGTTGCTTTTTGCCGGAGGTTTCATTCGTCCCTTTTTGATCATCCACAGTTCCAGCGGCGTTGTCCAAGGGGAGACCCCGAAGACGGCTGCCACATCACTGCCGCCGACCGTATACGGGATTTTACCGGACGGTCCGTGCATACGGGCTGCCAGCCACTGGGCGTTGGTCATTCCGGCAGTATCGCATAGGATATTCGGTGCCGCCATCAGTAGCTCACCGCCTTTGCCAAATCAAAATCACTCCATTTGAGTGTGAGCGCACGCGCCATGTTTTCCTCGACAACAAGGAGCTTGCTTTCGGGGAACTTATCCGTTTTGAGAATAAACGGGATCTCCTGCATGGCCAGAAACACATCATGTGCCGTGGCAGGGCCTCCGCCGTAAGACATCTCAAACATGGCGATTGCCTCGACTGCTGCCTTTTTAGGCAGGCTGAGCTTTTTACACACCCGTGTCATGGCGTTAATCGGGAAATCCAGATGGATCTCCATCAGGGCCTGTAACTTGGCGATGCTGTCCCCGAATTGTGCAAACAGTTGATCCAGCGCCGTATCAAAATCAGCAACCTTGGATTGATGCCGATGATCTACGGCTACACAGCCGCCGATATGGATAGAGTGCCTGCCGTTCATCAGGAGTGCAGAGACCTTTGCCGAGGCGACACCGGTATCCGATGTCATAAAGCGGATACCCGGCATCAGCTTGGATGCCATCGTCGCTTTGCCCTGGGCAGCCAGCACCTTTGCATAGGTACCGAGCAGGTCTTCCTTCTGGTCAGGCATTCGCCATGAGGCACTGACCAAGGAATGGTCACAGTACCCAGACTCAAACTCGTTCCCGGAGAACCGTGCATCGAGTTTTGCCTGCAGAACTTTCAACAGTTCGTCGATCGGAAGGATGGAATAATCCACCTCATCACCGGAGTGAACGGCAGAGATTTTTTCGTCCCGGATCAGCAAGAGCGCATCCGCCGAATACAGCTTCAGGCATTCGTTGAGCACTTCGGCCAATACCTCGCGGCTGAGTTTGGAAAGCGCGGTGCCTCCGATCTTCGCTCTGTCGAGCAGGCTTTTGTAGGCTGTCATGCGGACCGGATAGAGTTCTCCGTTTACGCGCATGGCAAGCCCGAGATTTTCTGCCGTATCCTTTACGGCTTCCTGTGATGTTCCTGCGGCAAACGCCGACAAATTACCGATGAGAGGCGAGGATTCGCCGAGCGGTTCCACCTGCAGGTCAGCGACCTTGCAGCGGATCCAACGGCTGTTCTTTGCCTGTTCCTCATGATAATCCAGCAGCATCGGGTAGGAACTGAACAGCGTATAATAGCTGTCCTGGCATGGTTTTTGCATAATGAATTGCTCCTTTCTTTGATTTTGACGGCAATGCCGCCTTGATATATGACAAAAGCCAGCACCCCCGAAGGACTGCTGGCTTTATGCCCGAATGAATTGGCCGGAAACAAAAAAGTGCCATTTGCAATAACGCAAATGACACTGTGGTAACTCTGTTAAACTATGCTTGGATCAGAACCAAACTTGATACTTACATAAATAGTATAACAGAAAATTTCGCAATAGTCAATCCATTCGCCGGAAAAGGGCATTTTCAGCACAAATCAATTTACATTCTTACTTCACGAATTGGAATTTGCAGTTGGAATGTAAACGCGTATTAGTTTAAGCCATCGCAGGCTTTCGTACATCGATATAGCGATCAAGGTCCCTAAATCAAAAATCCAGTATCTGTGCAATTTCTTCTACAGTATCGAGTACCACATGAAACTTCAAATTCCCGATATATTTGTTCTCAGCTATGTAGTTGTCCCACAGCAGATACATTTGAGGCTCTTCACGCAAGTCCTTCAAGATATCCTTCCAGTCTTTGATATCCTCAAGAGATTCACGTTTCTGTGCCGTATGTAGTACGGCCGCTTTAAGAATATCCACGCGAATCTCCGATTTCCGACTACGGTACAGTGTATGAAGGTCGTAGAAATCTCTTGCTCTTGTGGTACCGATATTGCGCCGAATGATCGTTTCGTACTTTTCGGCCAATACGGTCTCAAGAGTATAGGCCATGACCGGTACGGTTTTATCCTCAAACAACATCGGAAAATCATATTGCACTGCAGCCGGAGTGATCTTATCGCCGGTCGTTACATCTATCTTCATTGGGGCATCGATTTTTCCGTACTTTGCACGCAAATGCACCCGAAAGTTATTATAAGCATCTTCTTCTCGGATAGGCTCAATGCTCTCATATTCAAAGCGTATACCATCACCAACATCCACCGTCAAAATTTCCTTGATGATTCGGACAATATCATCCTCTTCCATTTGAATTCCACGGACAGTAGTATCCATATCCATTGTAGTTCGCTCGCTGATGCCGATCATTGAGGAAATCAACAGGCCGCCTTTGAGGATAAAATTCTTCTGGTAGTCTGAATTAGCCAAACGATCCAAAATCCTTTCAAACAGAAACATCTGTAAAACTTCCTGCGCCCGGAGATTCTTTTTCGTTGCCATACTGCGTATGGTCCCTTTTAATTGTTCCGGCGTTTTCATTATAATACCTCCATATAGGTTCTGATTTTATCTTCTATTCCAAACAGCTTCCCGTATTTCAACAGTTTCCGATTGTTGGGTTTAGTCTTGAAATAATCCTTGATTGCCTGCGTGTATAGCTGCATTTCCATCTGCTCTTTGTTACGGATCAAATCACAAATACATCGCTCTTTATCATATAATTTTATTTCTGCTCCCTGTGGTGAGTGCGTCTGTGTGATACCAATCTCATAGACATCTCTCGGCAAATAGTGGCATCGCAAATTCGGATTATCCCGTTTTAATACAGAGATATTTTTATCTCTTGGGATTGTAATGTCATATATATGTGGCGTTCGGTCTGAAAGCCCCCATAGATACAGCGCCGTACCATAAGAGAAAACAGCATCACGGCACTGCCCCTGAAGCAATGCATATTCGTCTGGCATGCCATCCGCAAGCACATATAGTCCTTTGCGTACCTGCTCCAACTTCCCGGCATCGGTATATTTGCGCAACATAGGTCTGCTGATACCAAGCGCCTCAACCTGGGCTGTCCGAACAAATCCGTTGTTTGCTTCAGCCAATTCATTTATTCGTGTCCAAATCTGATCCATGGCGCACACCTCCTTGCAAAGGCATTTACATTCTTACTTCATATTATATCAAACGGCAGTAAAAATGTAAATGCCTTTTTCAAATATTAGTGTGTCCAAATTGCAAACTTCTATGCGAAAAGGGATGCCACCGAAGTGACATCCCTCCCATAACGGTTACTATGCTGCATTCCTGTTCAATGACCACAAGCCTCGCCCGTCATGGGTGAAGTGCATGGGATTGATCTGCAGCGTTTGGCGGATCTTTTCTTTCCACCATTTGTTTGCCTGTGCCTTTTTATGCGGTTCAATCTGTTCATAGAGAAATGAAAGAGCTACAGGCTCCTTGCATTGCTCCAAAACTGCCGCAACCACATCACGCCAGGTTGCTCCCGGCATATCACGGATGTCTACCGTTGAACTCTGCGTCATCAGAATCGGAATGAGCACAGGAGAGTCCTTGCGAACGATCATAACATACTCATGCAGGATAGGGATAAACTTACCGCTATACTGCGTCCGGTCCGAAAAGCAGTTGTGTTGCGCCTTGATGATAATATTCTCCAAGGTGCCGGGCTTTACGATCTCGGCAAGCATACTGTAAAGTCTGCCTTTCTTCTTGATGTCACCCATCAGAACAGCCATCCGACCGCCGTTTTCCAGTGCCGAAAACTGTTTCATCATGGCATAATTCATTGCGCTGACGAAATCGTCCCAGCGTTCAATACGGGACAGGTCCAGGCGTTTCGGGTCATATCCATACTTCTGCATTACATCAGATGCCCTGTACATGACATCGGAATACTGAATGATATCCCAATACGGCGGATGCCAGAATACAAATTCCGGTCGCTCCGGAATATCGCAGTTCATAATATCGAACCCGCTGTGCAGATCATAAAGATGACTGCGGATACCGGCTTTATCAGCCGCTGCTTTGGTTGTTCCGCTCCCGCACATATAATCGCAGATCTCTTTGGGCTTAAAGAACCCGATAAGGTCTTCGATCAGCTTTGGAGAACAGTTTCCACGGTATCGGCTGTCACCGCCGTCGCCACGTTCCGGATAGGAAACGATGCTCGTAAGCGGCCTCATTGGATTACTATGACAATACACGAAATCGCCTCCCTATCATTTTGCTGATTCTGTGTTGGAATGCGTATTTCGAGTCAAATACTCACGCAACAGCGTGTGCGCAGCTTCTGAAACAGATTCCCAATAGCACTCCCAATAGATATCGCTCAGTCCTTTGTCGATCATGTTGGGGATACGCTTATCTGCGAGATACCTCTGATATTCTTCTTCCGATAACTTACCGACTTCTTCCCACTGCTCAACCTGAGCGGCAAAATCCTCATACCGGGATGCATCCAGATAGGTCCGTCCAACATCTCCGATGACCGAAGGTGTCAGAACCACATCGCGTTCTTCCAGAGAAATGGCATAATGGCTTTCACAATAGAATCCATCCAGCCATCCTTCATAGGAATTTTCCGATGTTTCTGTCCGGTATTCCGGTGTATTGATCCAGTCCGAAAGGCAGCCGGAGTCGATCTCGTTTCCGAGCGCTTCATTAAGCCTTGCTCTGGCCTCCAGCGGTTCCGAATAAATACTGGACGAATGTCCGGTATCACCGTGAGCAGCCCAATCTTCACTCAGTATGTAGAGCTTAATGGACTTCCTTGACTGACCGGGAACGATAATCATTTCCGGAGCCATAATGACCATGTCGAAGCAAATGTCATCCAGTTCCTTCTTTTCGTCATACAGGTCTGAAAACACCTCTTCCACCTTTGCTAAATCCGCCGGTAATACCGGAGGTTCAAAGGAGCAGTAGATGTCCGGGGTATCGTTTTCGGTTTCTTTGTCGTTGCCCTCACGGATTTCAAGGATAGATCCGATAAGGCCGGCATATTCGCTTTGATCGCTGCCGATGATCACATCACCGACACGGTATGTGATGCCGTTATACAGAAATTCGGCACCAGGTTTGTTTATAAGCATATGAGTACCTCCTTAAATGTGATAGTCTACGGAAACGAGAACATCTTCGCCGTCAAGATCATCAATATAAGTATCGATCTGTTCGTGCCAGCTATTGCTCTCTTTTCCGATGCTGATGTCATTTTTGCTGAGCCATTCGTCTGCATCGACGATATCCGTCACACCGATGGGATACTTCCACGATTTCGGCATTCCTACGCGGGCGAGATATTCGTCCAAGGTCTCATCGGCTGCATAAGCGCATTCGCCGCAGTAAAAAATTCCGTTCTCCTGAATCTTTCCATAGTAGCCGTCGGGAAGCTTTCCAGTTTGGAATGCTTCTTTGAGCTTGTTGTATCGCTCCGTATCCCGAGCAGTGTACCAATTTTTCATAACATCCCAGCAGATGTCTTTTTTTCTTGCTGCCGAAACCCACATATATCCTTCGGGAGCAGGGTATTTTATGCTGTAGTTGCCCCAGCTTCGTTCCCCGAAAGAGTATTCCGTACAGTCCGCTTTCACAAGAAGAGTCACCGGCCATCTGCCGCCGATCTGATACCAGTCCCACATGGCGTTGGGGTTGCAATAAAAACCGTACCTCTTTTCTTCCTTGTTGTACTCATATCCGCGATAATCTTCGGCATATTTCTCAAAGGTCTTATACACCTTCTGTCGAGGACAATTCGGCAGGTACTGTATTTTTCGGGATTGCTTCGTGCGTCTGGTATGATGGAGAGTACCGACCTTGTTTTGGCTGACCTTCCCATCTACAATGCTGTACTTGCTGAAATACGGGTAACTTCCGCATTCAACGATCTTTCCGTTTGGAAGCTTCAGGCAGTCTACGGACTTTGCGTAGTCGGCTTTCAGCTCCTCGGTCATGTCAGCAAATTCCTTGTATTCTTCCGGCGGCTCGGTACTGTATGGCGTCATAACTTCTTCTACTGCGCCCACCAGTTGGCGTGCGAAATTCGTTGTCCTTCCCATAAGAGTGCACAGAGTCAGTTCCGCCATAATGTCCTTAGCCAAATCATCTTTTCTGGCCTGCAGCAAATCGATGGATTGTTCGACCGCAGCATTTTCGTGCGGATCTTCTTCCACAGTCGGCATGGTCACGGTCACCAGTGTTTTGAAATGCATAATGATGTTCCTTTCTGAAAAACAGATGGGCAACCGTGTGTCATCACCAGCTGCCCATCATTTTGTTATATCTTGATGTGTTTATACCCGAATATGTCGCTTGACCACACCGGTCAGCTTCGTGGGCAGTTGATTTAAGTCAGTAATATCGAGGAAGGAATCTCCGTAGATTCTCTCAATATTCTGCTTATCGTTGCCGATTGCAGCGGCAACAAAGAGTATGCCTTTGCGTTGATATTCCTGCTTGATTCCGCGCAGATCCTCCTCAGCGGCCGTGCCGTAGTAACCGGTATCGGCAGGTTGACCGTCTGATACCAGGATAAGAAGCTTTACAGCCTCGGATCGCTTGGAAAGCGCCTCCGCCACATAGCGTAGTGCCGCTCCGTCGCGGTTGCTGCCGCGGGCACTGATATCCATCAGCCTGTACTTATCATCATTGTCAAAGCCATTGAACTCGGCATAGGAGTAAAGCTCGACCGAATCCTTCCCATCATAGTAATCGGTCGAGTGACCGTATACCATAACAGGGATCTCAAGGCTTTCACAAAAGTCGTATAGGATGATGGCTGCCGCTCGGGCATAAGTGCAGCGGTCGCAGGAGCACATGGAACCGGACTCATCCAAAAGAAGTCCCACAGCAAGCTCGGGAATTTCATTGGGCAGGTTGTTCTTATAAAACACCTTGCCGTCATTCCGGCATAAAGCGTGCGCATCCAGACGCCGCCCCATAATAAGGCCGGTCTGTTTACCGCCGCGCCGGTTCTCCTTGAGCTGTCGCAGGAGACTTTTCTGGAGCTGTCGGGAAATGCTGATGAGCGGATTGCAAATCGCATCGTATTGTTCCACAAGCTCCGGGTCAACGGATGCAATGCGGTTCACGCGGATATTGACACCGCTGTGAATATCTCCGTAGGAAATACTCTGTGCAGCTTCATTCAGTTCCCGTATGCGTTCGCTTTCAAGTTCCTCGCAGGCAGCTTTTTCCGCCATATTGTCCAGAATCCGTTCGATATCCGAGGCCGCACGGTCATATTGTTCGCGCTGATACTCGGAATTTTTCGTGACGGAACCGCCGACAGGGGCACTGACGCCGTCTGTCTGTTGGTGCGGAATTCTTCCTTTTTCGGCTTCCGAGGTTTGCTGCTTTCCGGAGCCGGAACCTCCGCCGCCGGGCTGAGCATTTTCAGAATCATCTGATTGATTCGAGGCTTCTCCAGACTCAGATGCGTTTTCATTGTTTTCCGACTCAGTCTGGGGAGAAGGGTTTTCGCCGTCAGACTCACTTTCAGACGCATCGGACCGTGTCTCCGCCCTTGCTGCAGCAGTCGCTGATTTGCCGGTGTTGCCGGATGCCTCCGGAACAGGGGTACTGGTTCCGCTGCCAACTTCGGATGTGCCTGCAATGGAGCTTAGAATTTCAGAAAGCGTTTCAGCCACAGTGACTGTGCCGCCTGCAGCTTCCGCTTCTTCCTGACGCTCTTTGCAAACCTCGCAGAAATCCTGAATGTACTCCCAACAACGGATCATTACTGTGTTGACGGCATTCCAGCGCTCCTTTCCGGAACGGTTCATCAGGGCCTCGTCAATGTCATCAATCAGCCCGAATACTGTCTTTATGCGCTCGTCTGTTTTCGGCTCGTCACCGTATTTAATCCGCCCGAATTTGGCGTAGGACAGCATGATCTGCAGGATACTTTCAAGAATATGCCTGCCGTCGTCTGTTTCCTTGGCAATCAGCTCTGTCACCGTATCAATCTCGTCAAAATGGCGCTCACGCAGCGTTTCCAAACCGTAGCCGAGTGTACCGGGGAAGCTGTTCAGCATCCGATTTTCAATATATCCGTCTTCAATGATATTGGCGATGTTCGCCGCGATCTGATGGACCATCTGCAGGTTCTTCGGATCCTCTTTGACATATTCCCAGAACGCTTTCTCGTTCCGGGCATCCGCCGCCAGCCGGAAAGCCGGCGGGCGAGGATACCATTTGAAGCTGTCCAGATAGTTGTGATAGGTCTGGGCAGAAAGGAAATCGGTAAAGAGCACATGCCCCAGCTCGTGTGCAAACATACCGCACACGATCTGATACCGATTCTCGCGTCCTTTGACCTTGCTCACCAACGGATGGCCCGTGTTGATGCGGATCTGCATATTGTCCGTTGCTGCTGTGAAGGCATCCTTGGGCTTCCAGTAGAGGTTCACACGGACACGGCGGTTGTAATGATACCGTCTGGTCTGTGCCGCTGCCAGATCCTCAAAATGCCCCGCCAACATACGGGAGGAAAAGAATTGCTTATCCGTGATTTTGCTGCGTTTCTCATTGAGACGCTGTTTGACTAATTTATGATTCACCCTTGCCATTTAGGGTAGCCTCCTTTCTTTTGAAATTGTTATGCCGACGCTTTATGCCGTTTCGGTGCAAAAATCGGCTCCAAAACCGTGCTGATCAGTGCTTCGCGGTCAAGCTCGTCGGCAGTTGCCTTGCTGATGATGGTATACAGCGCCGATTCGTAGACATCTCCGGTGATCTCGCTGCTGATGATCCAGTCAATCAGACTGCGCATTCCGTAAGAGCCGTCCGTGATACTGTTTTTGCGGCAATATTCCGCAAGGTCATTGACCACCTGCACCATCTTGGACACCTCATACTCATCCGTCGCACCTGTAACCGACATGGCACGCTGCGCCATTACTTCGGGGCTCGGTAGCTCTACATCCCGCACCAGACTCATTCGGTCGAGCACGGACTGGTTCATGCCGCGGCAGCCTTCATAGCTCGTATTGGTTGTTACAACTACGACGGCGTCGGGATGACGCTGGATGACCTCGCCGGTCGGCAAGGTGATAGAACCGGATTGTTCCAAAAGAGAGTTCAGACCCACCAGCACGCCCGGTTGGACGATTGTAGATGGTTCCTGTATCTCAATCACATAGCCATGCTTGAGGGCCTTCACAAAGTCAGTCTCCACATAACGATAGGTCTGTCCGCTGCTGCTTTTATCCTTTACGGTCTTGGAAAGCTCCCGTACCTTTTCCGTCACACGGTCAAGGACGATGCTCATGCAATCCTGTGAGGTAGCAGCCGCGTTCTCTACACCGGTCAGCGCCATATAAACGCCTGCCGGATCATAGTCCATATCGTCAAGGTCAGGCAGCTTCATCAGCTTTGAAACATTGGCATAGTTGATGCCGCCCATTTGCATCAGCGTCTCCCGTTCAGCGTCCAATTGGGCACTGCCCGTAGAGTCCTCGGAATCCGGAAAGATCATACCGACAAAGTCGAAGATCTCCGTGTTGGCTGAGCAGGTGTATTTCATATACGGCAGACCGAGTCCTGCGGCAATGGCTTTTGCACCCATCGTTTTGCCCGTACCTGCCGGTCCGCGCAGCAAGAAGTTGCGCATCTGCATGGATTTGCCAGTTGTCGCCTTGGCGTGCTTGCAGATGTCTACAACTTCCTTCGGGATGATGTACCACTCCGGAAGCTTTGGGATCAGCATTGTTTCCTGCGGCGTGAAGGTGCGTTTGTTCAGCACATACTGTCTCTCAAAGTCGGCATGGTCAATGGTTTCCGTTGCGGAATAAATCTGCGCCGGTCCGGTTTGGGCAAAAATCTTGAATTCACCCGCCAGTACCGTAGTCGGTGTAAAACTGCCGGAATCCAGGTGCGTCTGAGATACACGCATCAGATTGCCTGCCTTATCTACATTGACCTTGACATGGGCAGCGCAGCTGTCATCCTTGATGCGGCGATAGGCATTGTCACACATAAGCGCCATGTATTCCGTAGCCTTATCCATATGGGGATAGCCGGCGTTCAGCTCGTCCTGGTAAGCCTCGAAGTTTTCTTTGAATTCATCATCCTGCATCAGTATCGGGAACAGTGCCATCATTACGGCGGCTCCGTCACGGCCGCTGCTGTTGAGAGTGTAGTTTTCAAAGGTCTCCATGTTACTGTCATAGACGCTCGCCATTAGACTGCCGGTGTTGCTATCGTACACCACAAGATGGTAGGCATCCGCACCGGCAGAGGATTTATACTCTGCCGCCGTGCGATGATCTATGATGCCGACAGCGCCCTCACCGGACCCGTCCATGCAATGGCAGACCGCATGGACCGCCTTGATCACCGTCCCGCAAAGGGTAGAAGTTGTCCCGTCGCCGTATTTGGAGGACACCTTGATTTTCTTATTTGCAATGGTGTCAAACGGCGACGGCAGACTTCTGCCGAAATTAAAAATGTTGTTGATGTATGTTGCCATACTTTACTTCCTTTCTGCACTCAGTGCGATAGATTGATTTTGATTCCCTCCGCAATACATACGGCATCTTCAAGCCCGGCTCGCTGCAATTCCAGGCTGACATTCTCCCAGCTCTCACGGGCAGGAAGGTCGTCGGCCATCAAGATGATTTCGGTCAATCCCTGACCGATGGCATCATTGCACCGTGCATTCAGCTCAAAGATATGAGACTCCGCCCATTCAAAGGCGATGAGCTCATAGTTTTCTTTCGGTTGCTCTGTGGCAGGAGCTTCCGTCCGTTCCTCAGACTCATCCGGCTTTTTCGGTATCTCCTGATACTGAAGGCCGATAACCTGAAGGTTCTGAATAATGACCTTTGCCTTGCGATAACCGCCGGCTCGGTTGAGCAGGATATAGACCTCCTCGCCGAGTTCGATCAGTTCAAACGCATTCGGTGCTTCCCAGATCCACCGGGCATTCGGATACTCATTCAGCACGAGCATTGTGACTCGGTTCGTAATGAGGGAATGCGCCAGCTTCCGCAGGTCGCTTTCCGTCGGTGCCGGTATTGGGGCAGGAAGCAGCGGCTGCGGTTCTACCGGGTCAACACGATTACCGGATAGAAACAGCAGTCGGATCGCTGCAACAAAAATGCCGAGGATGATGAGCAGCAGGATCGGCCAGAGTCTGCAGATAAATGTCAGCAGAGCCAGCGATCCCAAAATCATCAGCACTTCATAGGCAATTTGCCGCTTTCGGTCTTTGTTGTTCATAGAGATGTCCTTTCTGAACGCAAAAGGCGCACACAAGAAACCATACGGTCACTCATGTGCGCCTCTTATACGCCCGATTCAATTGTTGCCTCTCAGTTTTCGTCGAAGAAGGAATTGCCTCCGCCAAACGACTCGTAGCCGGTAAAGCCGCCGCCGTTATTTGCGGGTGCGGCCGCTGCCGATGCCGTCGATGCTGCCGGATGTCCTTGCGCTTCATCGGTGTTCTGATTATCCTTAGACTTACCTCCGCCGGAAGCGTACTCAATATCATCCAGAATGATGACCATTGCACTTTTCTTCTCGTGAGTCTGCTGGTCTTCCCAAACATCCTCGTCCAGACGGCCGATAAGATTGACAAAGGATCCATCCTTGAGCTGCATCTTCTTGATGCGCTCGCAAATCGGACCGAAGCCCTTAACTGCCAGATTGACCCACCGAGCATTATTCTCAGCGTTAGGGTCATAGAGCTTCTTGCCGATCCGGAATCTCACCGCATCGCCTTTCTCCGAAAACTTGATGGCTGCTGCGCCGTCATATCCTCTCGATACGACGACTTGGGTTGCAAATACTTTTAACATAGGGTACTCCTTTCTGCAGGGATCGCCTGCAACAAAAATATTTATTTCATCCCGCTTATCACGGGTAGAAACCGACAGAAACAAAAAAAGTGCCAACCAGCACATTGCGTGCTAATTGACACTTTGAAAACTCGGATTACTCGGATTTCTCGTAGGAAATCTTGAAACTTACAATGTAAGTATAGCATAATCCACCGAAATAGTCAATCTGTTTGGGGAATTTGCCCCGAAATCATCTTTTCGATCTCCGTTTTGGCAAAGTCCAAGGCAACCATTGCCCTCAGCGCATCGAAACGAAGTGTTCCGTCTGCGTTCCCGTTTTCCTCGACCAGGTTGTGTATTTCCTCCAGTAAACCGAGTATTCTGTCTCTGTCTGTCATAGTCAGGCCCCTTTTCTTATTTCAACAGCATAGTAACCGTAGATCAGATATGCTCCGTCACGGCTGTATACCGGTGTCTTCTCCGATAAGTATATAGTCACAGTATCTCCCACACTGAGGCGCTTTATCCTTTCGTGTATGGAAACGGCCAAAAGCCTTGGCACTTCCTCTTCATACTCAAGCGTCAGGCTTTTTACGCGCTTTCGTATCGCAGTCGTTTCCACCTGGACGCAGGTACCGCTTACCGAAATATAATCTCCCCTGATACAAGTATAAAACAGTCGTAAGGCATTTACAATAAAGAATCCGGCAAAGAGCAAACAGGGGAGGAAAAGGTACACATCCCAAAAGCCGAACAGCGTAATAAAGAAGAGAAGCACAAATACGATTGCTACGGCAAAGCGCCGGATTAGCTGCTGCTGCAATGGCTCAGGGAGTTGCTTGAACCTTTCCTTCATCCGATCTCACCTCACAATACGAGCACTAATTTCTTTTTCAACAGCCGCATCAGACTCTGCACAACGGCATCGCGGCATTTTGCTGTTTCCATTTGAGTTTCAAGAAGATTGTCTGCGATCGTATCGGCCGTATAGATCCGTTCAATCAGTTTCTGCCGGTTATCCGTATACAGAAGGTCCTGCGTGGGCTTGATTCCGTTTTCTATGAGATATACAAGCTCTGCTACGGTCAGGCGAACACCGGCATTCTTCAGCCACTGCAATATTTCTTTATCCATAGCCCTGAGCACGGATGTCTTGGCAGTGTCTGCCGGACAGAAGATGCACCTGGATGCAATCCGATAACGTGAAAGCTCGTCATTGTCCGCTTCGGTTTCCGCAAGCCCCAGCCTTTGCAGATAGATGACTGGAGTCTCATTGCGCCCGAGAGCTTCCGCAAAATTGAAGCGGCCATTCAGCCATGTTGCTGCGGCATTTCCTGTGAGTTCAAATTTTTGACCGCCGTACAAAACGAATAGAAGCTGTTCCGTAGAGCCTTTCTGCACAATTCCTTTGGATAAATAAATCATCTCTGCCACCTCGCGTGCTTTTTACTTACATTACACGGGCGGCGCACCGGATTTACAACTATCAAACAAAATACAGCATCAGTACGCAGAGTCCGATCACAACGATCACACCGACTGCCAAGATAATGATCTTTTTTACCGGGGCAGAGTCCGTTTCAAAGCGCTCCTTGCCGTGATCGACCGGCAGAAGATCCTCATAGTATCCGTCATAGCCGTCATTGTACGCTTTCCGGAGCTCAGCATCGGTCACAGCCGAGGACTTATGCTTTTTCTTTTTGCCCGCAGATGATTTTTTTACCGGCGTTGACTTCTCTGGTTTCTCCTTCTTGGCCGGTAATGCTTTTCCGCATTCAGCGCAAAAGGAAACGGCACCGTCTGGAATATCGGCGCCGCAGTAGGGACAGTATTTCATTTTCACACGCTCCTTTTGGGCATAATAAAAGTGAGCCCTTGCTACAGGCCCACTGATTGACGGTATTATTATAGCATCTTTTCATTTCCGTGTCATCGGCTTTTCCGTGCCATTTTTTCGCCATTTTATGCGCAGGATAAGGAATAAAATATCGGTAACCTTATCCCCGTTTATCAGTGTAAGAAAAAAGTTCGGCACAGAGCCGAACTTTTAAATCATTTGGACAGATCTCTAACCAAGAGGTCAAGCACATCATAGACGGTCTTTCTATCCTTGGTGGAAAGTTGAGAAACTTTTGCGTCAAGCTGATTGTTCTTCTCAGTTACACCCGCATCAATGACATCGCAAAATATCATATCTGCAGAAACACCGAGTGCGTTCATAATGTCAATTAGCGTTTCGACTGACGGTATCTTCACGCCTCTCTCAACAGCGCTGATATAATTTGAGCTTACATTCGCTTTCTGCGCCAAATCTTCCTGCCGCATTTTCTTCGCTTTTCTGCATTTGCTAATATTCAGGCCAATCGTTTCGATGTCCACGGGAACCACCTCCTTCGGCGTTACTATCACACCATTAGTATTATAATCGACAATCCCCATACTATACACGGTCGTGTGGGCACAAGCTAACTCTATTAGTTGTAATTTACTCGGTTATCTGCTATAATATTCATGCTCATAGAGTTGATTTGTGTCTGTGAGCATCGATGAAATGAAGATGGAGGGCTGTCTATGACAGTTATCGTGTGCTTAGACAATGCGAATGGAATGATGTTTAACCATCGTCGGCAAAGTCGAGATGCTAATGTTGTCAAGGATATTTTGAAAACTATCAATGGGGCTTCTTTATTGATTGCACCATACTCTGAACCGTTATTCTCTCAAGCAGAATATAGCGTTTCCGTCAGCGATAGTTTTTTGATTGACGCCGGTGCCGAAGATTATTGCTTTGTTGAAAACACATCAGTTGCTGAGTTCAAAGAAAAGATCTCACAGTTGGTCATTTATAAATGGAACCGGGATTACCCCGCAGATTTCTATTTTGACATTGACTATGCAAACGATTACAAGCTTGAAACTACGCTTGACTTCATTGGTACCTCCCACGAAAAGATCACGAGGGAGGTATATGTCAGATGAGCCTCTTTTCTAAAAAGCCAAAAAGCATAGCGGACTTTGAGAAAGAGATTGAGAAGCTCCGCCAAAAGAAAAAACTCTCCGCCCGCAATTCCGAGCGTTTAGAAAAATACGAAAAGCAATTATCTTCTCTAAAAACTGCGGAAGAAGCAGAGCAGAAAAAGAAAGTGCGGCAAAAGAAAATTGCCATTGGCTCTATCGCGGCTTCAGTAGCGCTCGTCACTTGTATTATCATAGCCGGATGTATTTCTGAAAGAGGTACGGCTGAGCCGCCAGCGGTATCGCCGGGATATACCGTTTCGGATTCCGCTACCGGAACGACAACACCATCCGACACAGGCTCAGACAACTCATCCTCCTCAGAAGCATCTGCATCGCCGACAACAAGCAATGCAACCACTCCCGCTAAAGAAAACAATTCTTCTTTTTCCATTAGCGAGATACCTGCTTATTCCGGTTCGCCCTATGTTGTAATCAATAACAACATTCCGTATTTTACTGAGAGTGACTATACAACCAACTCATACGAGTATTACAGTGATCTTGACTCGTTGGGGCGATGTGGCGTTTGTGTGGCTTCAATCGGAAAAGATTTAATGCCGACCGAAGAACGAGGCTCTATCGGAAGTGTTAAACCAACAGGTTGGCATACTGTAAAATACGATAATGTAGATGGAAAATACCTCTATAATCGTTGCCACTTGATCGGCTATCAGCTTTCCGGCGAAAATGCCAACACGAAAAATCTCATAACCGGAACTCGCTATCTAAACATTCAGGGAATGCTGCCATTCGAGAATATGGTTGCAGACTATGTGAAAGAAACCGGAAATCATATCCTTTATCGTTCGACGCCAATTTTTGAGGGCAACAATCTCCTTGCAAGCGGTGTTTTACTGGAAGCATACTCTGTTGAGGACAATGGAGATGGCATTTGCTTTAATGTATATTGCTACAATGTCCAGCCAGACATTTCGATAAACTACGCAACTGGGGATAGTTCATTCGCTGGTACTCAACAAACAGAACCGCCGAAGCAAACCGAACAATCTAATCCTCCAGCCCAAAATGTTGAAAGTACCTACATTCTGAATGTCAATACGAAAAAGTTCCACTATCCTTCTTGCTCGTCTGTCAAACAAATGAGTGATAAGAATAAGCAGACTTATACCGGAAGCAGAGATGATCTGATTTCACAAGGTTATGACCCCTGCAAAAAATGCAACCCATAAACCAAAAGGGCGGCAAGGATTTTACTCCCTGCCGCCCGAACCACATTAGAACATCTGAACAGCCGAACTGTCCGGTTCTTTATGATTTTCACTGTACTGTCCCTGCTTCTGTGCAGGTTGATTTGCATTTTGCTGATACCACGATGTGAGCCAACACTGATAATGCATCCTTGTTATCAGGAACATCTCGCTCAGCGACTCAAAGCTCATCATGACTGCCACATGGTTTTCCGGCTTATTACTGAATTTCGGAACAATCAAGCCCTTTTCATTGGTCTCACCCGGACCGCTGTCGGCAACGAACAGAAAATCTGCCTTATTGGCCGGCACCAGCTGCGCCACGCGGGAAAGGCTTTTTCCGTCCGGTCTTGCCCGGCCGATGGTTCTGAGTTTTTCGGCGGATGTGCCGCCAAGGCACTGATACAACGGCGTATTATCGCCGTTTTTCTTTTTGCTTTGCAGCATATACCGCAGCTCACTGCAATCCAGCTTCCGGCACAGCTCCAGAAACTCATCCACAGCAATATAGATATGGACATTGTTCGTCTGGCGCTGACCGGCCGGCTTCGACTGATCATAAGCAGTAAAGGCCAGATGGATCCTTCCGATAGAGAAGCTGTCATTCAGGCTTTCCACAAAACAGTTCCGGGCATCTTTGCGAATGATCTGAAACTGATTTCGGTCTTCACGCATGGCTGTCACCATCCTTCGATGTTGGTATCATCCTCATGAGATTAAGGATTTTTTCGGAGTTCTCCTCAAATTGAGGAAGAAAATTCTTACTCGTGTCGTATTCCAGATAGAGCTCCACGAAAGTTGCCGTCCATACGAGTTCCATTGTGTGATCGCTGCATACCTTTTCCGCCTTACGGAAAATCGAGCCGAGTTGGAAAATTTTTTGATGCCACAGCTTAAAGAACTCATCTTCAACAGGGATACCAAATTCACTCAGCCACTCTCTCACGGTGTGCGTTTCGGCATTATCGCCGCAGCCGGGATTGGTGAAAACATACTGTATTTCTCCAATCTTGGCGTTAACTGTTTTTGCGGCTTTCTGATCCACGGTGACGCACCGCCCGATCGGAAACATTGCGCAAACTCCCGGTTTGGCCTTATGAACACTGCACTTACGATCCTTCAAAAGCGGGCACCGTTTAACTGAGCCACGAGGCTTCAGTCGTACAATAGGTATGCAGGAGTCATGTCCGATATAGGTCTCGCAATATCTCTTAAACAGTTCCTCGGGTGATATCTGCAATTCCTTTGCCATGCGGTATATGTCTCTCGGCGTCAGCAGAATGTCCTCGCGGTTGATGCAGCACCTGCCGCACATGGTGCAATGAAACCGGAAGGGTTCATCCGCCCCGATTTTCATGCTGTCAAAATTGTCTACGATTTCTTTTAGCCTTTTATCCATTGATAATACCTCCAAAAATAGATGGAGGCGCCGCAAAAACGACGCCTCTTTGTTGTGTCATACTGACCTGTTACTCTGTGAGTTCTTTCAGATACTCATGTAATACTTTCAGATTCCGCTCATACTGAGGCAGGAACGGTTTGCTTGTGTCGAAATTCCCGTATTTGGCCCAGTGAAAGCACATAAGCGCCTTCTTCTTGCGTTCATCCGGAATTTGTCTGAGCAGCCGCGCCAGCTCCTTCGCAGAGCTAAGATCAGCAGTTAAGAACGCACGGCCCTCTTCATCAAACCGTTTTTTCATCCATGTTTTCACATGAACCTTCGGCCCTTTGAAATGCTGCTTGCGCTCGTAGGATACCAGATACTCATATCTGCCGTTTTCCTTCGGATCCACAACGAGTGGATATATCCGGCAAGCTCTCGGATTGACCGTGTGGATTCGGCATCGATTATCCTGCAGGAAAATGCAGGCCTCCTCCGGCCCCTGCGTCTTGAGAAAATACACGAAAAAACCGCACTCATTCAACAGTGCCGGCTCGGTGTACCGTATCCAGAAATCATCCATGCATGCGATATCTTCGCCTTGCGGCTGCAAATGCTTTACAATGCGAAACGCATCCAGCGTTTCGACCGGAACCTGCATATGTACATGCCTGCAGCATTCTCCACAGCCGATGCACCGAAACGGTACCTGCTCCTTCGGACTCAGTCTGACGAGATTTTGATACAGCTCATCCATCAAACTTCCTCCAGCAGCATTTTTCTCCGGCAAATTTGATTTGCCGGAAGCCTATGCTGTCGCAGAACCAATACCCGATGCCTTCCATCCAAACGATATCCGAAACGCTCATAGAGCGGCCTCTGTATCCGTTCGGATGTTCCAGGTTGAAAATGCGAAAAACATCTTCCGCTGTCTGCGCAGGTAAATCACCGTCAAAGACGATCTCGTAGCTGTCTGCGTTGATTCCGCCGTGTAATACGGTAAATTCAAAACCCATGAACATCAGGTTTTTATCATCCTTTTCAGGAGCAATCTGATACAGTCTTATTTTCACTGCTGACAGCCTCCTTTTTTTCGTAATACCGTCTCATTCCCTCCATTGCATGGCGAAGGTCTGAATCAAAGCGATACCAGTCTGCAATCAGCAGGTTTATGGACGCAGCGTCACAAAGGCATGCATCTTCTAAGCAGAACAGTTCGTAATCAACGCTGTCTACTTCATTGAACGGCAGACTCAACACGCCTTCTTTTACAAGAAGCAGAAAAGTGCCGAGATGCAGCTCGTCCGTGGTTGGGTAATACCAGCACAGCTCATTTTGATATTTCTCCAGGTACTCCTCGCAAATGTCCATCAGCGCCCTGTGTGAAGCACCGTTTTCACGGAGATGTTCAAGTACCTCCTGACGGTTTTTCAGCTCGCCAAGCGGAAAACGCTGACTGCCGATTTTGATAAAATCATCGGTTTCGGGAGTATCCTTCACTCCGAGTATCCAGAAACTGTCCTCGGCAAGATGCAGGCATTCCCAGTCATACCCGAGATTCCTGCGAAGTAGGAGTTGGCACACTGTCATACTGAGTGAACTGACGCTGTCGGCATGATCCTCCTCCGGTGGAAGCGACAAATCGCGCTGACTATCCGTTGCATCAAGTGCTTCAAGGATACGATGCAGGTCGGATAAGGGAAGCCTCTCCAACGGGAAGCTGATATCCCAGTAGGTATCGTCATCGGATTTTGCTACACAGAAAACATCTCTGCCAATGATTTTTCGGAGTTCTGTCCGGACCATTTCCGCGACCTCCGACCAGGTTAGTTTTATTACTTTTGAACTCATGGTTCCTTATTCCTTTCTGCCATATATGGCGCGTAATATTGGGTTTCATCTTCGTCTGAGACATAAGTACCGATGCAGACCTGCGCACCTTCATTCCGTTCGGAATTGTATTCTGCAAAGCAGAGCAGTTCGGAAGCTTTTCCGCCATCGTGATCCCAATAGATATTGATGGCAGGAAAGTGGTCGTCCTCATAGACAACGGCCCGAAGGTAGCTTCCGTCCGGAAGGGCAAGTGCAATTGTCGGCTCCAAAGGTCTATCGTCATCAAACTCGTTTGTATCTGTCAATGAAAAACGATGTTTTCCGAGCAATGGCTTTCTGAACCGCCTTTTGGCTTTGTCCAATTCGGACTGCAACGCCGAAAAGATGCATGCCACCTGTGTATCCGTGTACTCATATACGCCCGTTCCGGAGCAATTTCCGAGCAAGCGGATCATCTTAATGATTTTATTCACCCGTGCTTCTGCCACTCGGCGGAAACGGTCTATCTTGGATTCTTTCATATGGCGTCGCCTCCGTTCTGTATATGCTCAATCTGAAATGCAATTTTTGCGAAGAACTTAGCATTGTCATCAAGATACCGCTGCGCTGCCTTTTCCGTTCTGAATTTCCGAACAGAGGCTGCTGTCGGCGGAATCTTTCGAGCAAACCATATGCGGCGGCTGCTGCGTTTGACAAAGAAGCCTTGGTCGGCTCGCAGCACATAATACTCAGACAACTCGTTGTGATTCAATGAGTCATTTTTGCGCCGTGTCGGCGGATGCATCACGGTTCGGTTGTCCCAAAAGGATACCGAGATTGGTTTCCCATCCAGTTCACATAGCTTGTCGAGCAATTGTTTTGTTGTGTAAACAACATGCTTTTTCCAGACTGGCTCTGCATATTCAACTACAACAACGGTATTGCCGCATGCCCTGTATTCCTCCATGGTGTGAGCCGTTTTCATCCCATTCATGATCCAGCGGCCAAATTCGCCTACATCAAAGGAACGGTTTCGGCTTTTCCTTATTCCGTCACGGTTATCGCTGTTCGCCGCTTCGTATATCGCTGCAATTTGCCTGATTTCCTCTTCGGTAAAAAGCTGACGGCCGTGAAAAGTATAATTCAAAACAGACCAGTGTTTTTCCGGGACCTCCCGACCGCAGGCGTCAAAATCGAAGCAATTGGACGAACCGTGATTGACAACCGGTATGAAGCGATCACCTACACGGATATAAGCTCTGTCATAGTAGATTTCACTGCTCATGCCGATACCTCCTGTTTCACATGCAGGTGGTAGTTGGTATTGACAGTTTCAAAGCAAATTTCCTGTGCAGAGATCTTCTCGGTTCGCAGGACCGTGCTCGTCATACGCATTCCGTCTGCTTCGCGGATAAATGCAGCTTCGCCGACTTCGATTGGATAAATCAGACTGCCGGTAAGCTCGATGTTCTTTTTCTGTGGATTCATCCCAATGTCCTCCTTATAAAAATCTGATTTCGATTGCGGTGATTTCTCCGCCCTGCTCATAGGCATACACGCCATAGCAGCCATCACCATACCCGGACGAGCTATAAAAGCCCTCCTTGATCAACCAGGCATCGCCATGCCTGACTCGATCGCAGAAAGCGCCCCATTCGCCGTCGGTATAATCCGGTTTGTTATGAAAGAACCCTGCCAGTCCGGCATCTACACCGATATCGCCGATCTTTTTCATCTCTTTCTGACACGGAATTACGCCGTCAGGATATATCCCGATGATCCCAATCACATCGTAGCAATACGGTTCACCGTTATCGAATGTGCCCTTGTTCTTGTGATGCCATGCTATGCAGGTATACACACCGTTTCTGATCTTCACATCCGTCATGCGGCACCACACATCCCGGTTATAACACGGGTCTGTAATATCGACGCTTCCGTGAAAATCCATCGTTCCTATTTTCTTTCGTCTCATTTCTGAGCTCCTTTCTAAAAAAATATGGCGGAGCAGGAAAGACCCACTCCGCCACATTTTGCTGAGATCATTCAGCGAGCATATTTTCAAATTCCTGTTCTGTCAGAGTCTTCACGCCGAGCTGCTGCGCCTTTGCAAGCTTGCTGCCGGCCTTTTCTCCAACGATCAGGTAGTCCGTGTTTTTACTGACGGACGAACCGGGCTTTGCGCCCAGCTCCAGAAGTCGCATCTGGATGCCGTCACGGGTGTAATTCTCCAGCTTTCCCGTTGCAACAACGGTTTTGCCATAGAAGGGATTGGTTGTATCTGTGGACATATTTGTTGTCTCCTTTTCAAAAATAATTTTGTCGAGCAGCGGACGCCAAAGCTTCGCTTCTTCCTCATCCGCATACCATTTGTAAATGTTGTTGTGTATCGTCTCTCCGAAGTTCGGAAGCTGCGTAAAATCAAAGCCGCTTTGGATTGCGGATTCAAAGGCTTCCCATGAGCCGCCAAAATAGCGGTCCAGATCATGGCCGGCATGTCTGCCGACCATCGGGATGCCAAGACCGGCAATAAACTTCGCCAGCGTACAATGTCGGCTCTTTTCAATGGATTCCTGCAATCGCTCATAGGATTTCACGCCGAAGCCCTCCGTCTGGATGATATCCTCCCGGTGCTGTTCCAATGCATACAGATCTCCGAAGTTTTTGATCCAGCCATGACCGATAAACTTCTCCAGCGTTGTGGCGGAGAGGCCCTCGATATTCATGCGGGTTTTTTCGCAGAAATGGTCAAACTTCTGAACCAGTTTGGCTGCACAGGACGGATTCTCGCAAAACAACTGCTTGCTTCCTCCCGGCAGGGTATGGAATGTGAGCCTTGAACCGCAGCAGGGGCAGGTATGCGGATAATCCAATTCTCCGCTTTTGGTCCTGTTCTCTGCAATCTGCGGAATGATTTTGTTTGCCTTATAGACCATAAGCTTGTCGCCGATACCCAAAGCCAGATTCTTATAGATGGTGAAGTTATGCACATAGGCGCGGCTCACCATCGTCCCGTCAATCTCCACAGGCTTAAAAGTCGCTGTCAGACTGACCATTCCGGTTCTGGTCACGGCAACATCCAATCCGGTACACTCCGTTTCATAGAGTTCGTCTTCCCATTTGAGTGCCATCAGCCGGTTTTCATGATGTCCGGTAGCACCAAGGCTCCGACCGTAGACAAGATTGTCATATTCCATAATCACACCGTCTACGGGGTAGCCATACTCAGCAGGCTTGAAATCCGTGATCAGCTCACGAAGCTCATCTGCATCATGGGTATCCGTATACACATACGGAACTACATCAAACCCATTTTCTGCAAGGAATTGCAGCTGGGCAGCTTTGCTCTGTTCCTCGATGGAATCGCTGATCAGGGCAAAAGCAAAGAACTCCAGATACCGTTTTCCAGACTCACGGGCATCCAGCATTCTTACGCTGCCGGCCGCCAGATTTCTGGGGTGGGAATATGGCTCGCTCAGACTGAGATTGATCTTTTCAAAGTGTGCCCAGGAAATGACGCCTTCGCCTCGCACCTCAAATTTGTCTGTGCAGGGAATGCACATTGGCACATTCATAAAAGTGCGGACGGTATGCGTCACATCCTCGCCGATAATGCCCTCACGGCCTCGGGTGATTGCCTGCTTGAACTCTCCACCTTCGTAGCGGAGGACTATCGTCAGGCCATCCAGTTTCCACGAAAGCACCACAGGTCTGCCGTTTGCAAACCGAAGCATCTCATCAACGGACTTTGTTTTATCTGCTGAGAGCATCGGCTTGGTATGGCGCACCGGCGTCAGTTCTTTCAGGATCTCTCCGGGAACAGTCTGAGTGGGTGACCCGGAAAGGATCAAACCGGTTGTTGTTTCCAGTTCCTTCAGTTCATCAACCAGCAGATCATATTCACGGTCCGTCATTGTGGGATTATCGTCCCGGTAATACGCAACATCTGCCGCCTTGATGCGATCGATCAGTTCACGCATATGCTGCATTAGATTTTGATTCGTACTCATGTACAGTCTTTCCTCCTTGAATTTTGTTTTGTAGGGATCAGTGTTGTCCATTCATTGCAAGTCCTGCAAAAGAAATTTTGTCCACAGATCTTTTGGTATTGCGGCACAGTAAATTGCTGCGTAGTTCCGCAGCAGGCCGTCTTAGCCCATATCAGCTCCGCCGAATCCAAAACATTGGGTCGGTATTTTCGGTTAAACGGGATATAATCTGCCCAAAGCGGATCATCAAAAAGTCTTGCAGCATGGCATTCCAGTGCATAATCTGTGATTTCACTTTTCCCGTGAAGCCAGGGTGTGTGTTCTACACACCACTCATAGAGTTGCTTTTGAAGTTCCTGTTCACTTCGGTAGGCGATGAGCTCTGTTATCATCTCTCGCCATTCTGAAATCTCCAAATCGCCAAGCGCTGTCATGCAACCGTTTCGGTACTGATATCTTTTGCCTTGCCCCGTGTCGGAAATGAGAATGGAACGGCCTGTAAAATATCGGACTTTCAGGTCCGAAAAGCTCAGATTTGCTATAGCCTTTTTCATACGGCTATATCTCCATCTTCGCTCTGCGCCTTTGAAAAGGGCACCAATGCACACGGTGTATACCACCTGTCCCACTCTTCCATCGTCAGGGTGTTTCCGTGAATGACCATGGCAGGGATTCCATACAGACTCAGTTGGATATAGGCCATCCAAACGCAGCGAATGTCAATATCCTGCGCCACAAAGAATGTATTGTGACGATAGTCAAATTCCTTACGCTGCATTGCCCAAATGGCACCGATAACCATCGTTCCCGAGCCGCAGGTCGGCTCGTTAATGGTAATCGGACCATCATTGGCTGAAAGCTCGTCCGATGGAAGCGTTATTTGTGCCATGAAACGGCAGATATCGTCCGGCGTGAAGTATTGCCCGTTCCACTCGTTATTCAGATTCAGCTCGTGATAGATTCCCCCAAGAATGTCGCAGGGATCATCTCGATACTCACGGACAGTCAGGAATAGCAATGCCAACATCCGCGCATAGGACGATAAAAGTTCCGGTGTCATGGTCGACGCCATCTCCTGATATCGCTGTTCTCGCTTTTCGGCATTTTCCGGGTCGGTCTGGGCGGCAAGGCTGTTTGCGGTAATCTCCAGGAATGTGGTAAACACCGTGTTCAGCCCTTGTGACTGCGCCAGAGATTTTATCTCGGAAACCAGTTCTTTTCTATGTTCACTTTTCATCAACATGACCGTCCTCCTGAACACAGATTTTAGGCGGAGAAAACTCCAGGCTTCTCCCGTTATCGACGAATTCCATTTCCGAAATGGTGATTTGGGTTTCCGGAATGGTATCGGAATATAACCCGATATCTGTAATAACCATATCGCGCAGCTCGTCGAGTCTTCCATTTGCAGGTTCTTCACCGAAATATACGCCTTTGTATTTGGCACCAAAGCCATCAGGATTGCGGTATATTTCGCTTTCATCCCAGTTTAGGGAAGCACTTTCGCCTGATGCCAGTCTGACCTCGATATAATCGATAAACAGATCCGGTATGGTGGTTGTCGCCTCAAGGTAAAGAGTCAAGCTCATCACCTCCAGCCCCGTTTAGCTCCTGCTGCTCCCATTCGGTCTCTGCAATAAATTCGCGCACTTCATACAGGCTTAAGGCAATATAGACGCACAGCATCAACATGCCGGAAAGAGCCTCAAAAAGAAGCCCGAGTTCGATTGCCATAATGATGGTTGCTGCCCCAAGCGGGATAATGATTACTGTCATAGCAAGCATGGCAACAAAAATAATTCGAGAAAGTATTCTCAAGTCAAATCACTCCTTTATTGGATTTTGTATATAGTTACGGCAAGCCATAAGGCTCCCCGAGAAAAAAGGTTGGGGGAACCTTACGGCTCCGATCTATATAAAAAAGCACCCAAAGAATGAATTTACACATTCTCTGAGTGCTTTGTTGCCTAACGGCCAGGATGAAATTGTAAACACAGAGGGAGGTCCCTCTGTGCCCGTCCGGTTCTGTGCTTCCCGTTAGAAAGCATAAAAATAGTGCCTGAAAGATGTTCTCTCAGACACTGTGTAACCTGAAAACTATAACTGCAAAAATGCAATCAATGAAACTTACAATGAAATTATAGCAGAAAACGAGGCGGATTTCAAGTAGTTTTCCGGATTTCAATCTTGTACCACAATGAATTTGAAAAAAATTCGTGAATCCGGTTGATTTTTTTGAGAAATCCGGCTATAATAATATCGGATATTAAATCAGCCGAAAGGAGAAGCTTTATGGAATATATTAAACGACATGCAGAAGCAACGGTGAATACGCTTTCCAAAATGTTTGGCGCGATCCTTGTCGCCGGCCCGCGGCAGGTCGGTAAAACCACCATGCTTCAGCGCATTACAGAAGGGATGAACTATGCAACTCTCGACGATCTGATTGTCCGTGCGGCTGCACAGGAGCAAAGCGGCACCTTTTTCAAAGACAATCCGCCTCCGGTATTTGTTGATGAAATCCAGAAGGCGCCGGAATTGTTTTCTCAGATCAAGATGTTTATAGACCGGGAACATAAAAAAGGTCAGTTTTTCATGTGCGGCTCTCAGCAGTTTCAAATGATGAAGGGCGTTAGTGAATCACTGTCCGGCAGAATCGGGCTGGTAACCCTGCTCGGTTTCTCCTTGCGTGAGCGGTACGGTGTGTCCAATGATACACCGTTTCTGCCGACGGATGAGTATTTTGATGAGCGCAAAAAGCAGCTTGCCAACATTCCATACGAGGATGTATGGAAGATAATCCACCGCGGCTCTATGCCGGAGCTCTGTGAGAATCCGGATTTTGATTGGCAGATGTTTTATGGCGCATATGTGCGAACCTATATTGAACGCGATGTTCGCGATCTGTCTGAGATTGGAGACACCGTAAAATTCACTCGCTTTATGACTGCCGCCGCAGCGTCCACCGGGCAACTCGTCAACCTTGCCTCTATGGCGCGGGATGTCGGGATCAGTCAGCCGACAGCGGAACGGTGGCTTTCGATTCTTGTGGCCTCCAACATTGTTTATCTGCTGAAGCCATACTCAAACAACATCACCAAGCGTGCGGTGAAGACTCCAAAGCTATATTTCTTGGATACCGGGCTGGCGGCCTACCTTACCCGTTGGAATACGCCGGATGTTCTGAAAAACGGCGCTATGGCCGGCGCTTTCTTTGAGAGTTTCGTGATCTCCGAGATCATTAAGAGTTATTATAACAAGGGAATCGTTGAACCGCCGCTGTATTTCTATCGAGACAAAGATATGAATGAGATCGATCTGGTGATTGAAGAAAACGGAACACTGTATCCTCTCGAAATGAAAAAGCATGCAGATCCACAGAAGAAGGATATGGATGCATTCGATTTGCTCGACAAGATTCCCGGCACAAAGCGTGGCCCGGGCGGAGTGATTTGTCTTTATGACAGGCTTATCACACTGAAAGGCAATGACCGTGTTATTCCCATCAACTATCTGTGATAGACTTATGTGATTAGATTAAGGCAACCGAGTTGACCAAAACAGAACTCGGTTGCCTTTTCCGCTTATGATACGGTATTCATTATGTCCCCAAGGAGTTTCACCAAACTCCTTGAAAAAGCCGGCTACAACGATTATAATAGATATCGTGTGATTCGTTGGGAGGATTGGAAATGGAAGAAGTATCAAACGCTAAGCACTATATTGCCGTTAATGCCAGTGGACGGTATCCGCTATTGAAAACCGCCCAGGACTACACAGAATATTTCCATGAGGCATTATCCTTCTCGGATCTGTATGAAACCTACCGATACATAGAAAAACACGGGCTTGAAAAAATTGCAACCGTCATTACCCGAATGATTTGACCGCATTGCCTGCGGTCTTTTTTATTTTATGGTATCCAAAACAATCTACTTCAAACGGCCGATCAGTACAAAGCGGGCGTTATTAAACTCATAACTGCAGGTGGACAATGTTATAACTCGGTCTTCAGCCGTTGGTATCACTTCGCTATTGAACCAAGAGCGGCCAACAGTTTCATTCAGCCAATCGACATATTCGTCCTCCGTTGCAAATGTTACTTTCCAAGCGTTTTCGTCATCGGCGCCGGCAACATAGCCCGCAAAAAACTCAATCCGGTAATTCTCTGTTGGGGTCAGAATCATTCCCGTTGTATGGTTCTCATAGAAAGTCTGATCTTTATATTTTGCGATATCCGAAAACATCGTACCATTCTTCATATGATGGCCATACAAAACACTGTGTCGGTCTGACAAATCGGGATTGACACGCGAGTCTAAAAAGATGCAGCCGGCACCGTTCCATTCTCCGTCAAACAAATGCTTCAGATAGAAACTGTTGTCATGCCCTTGTACAACAGGGTAGTCGATCTCTGTTCCGTCAATTCTGATCCATGCAACGCAATCAGAATTGATGCTCTCCAGAACTGCAAAGTCTACCACTGGCCATGCGATTGCATTTTCCGACATTTCATCCTGCTCGGGTTTTGTTTCTTCAGACATGGGTTCCGTTTGCGGATCCTTTATATAGGCTTCCAAGACGGAATAAGAATCGGCACCCTCACGATACTCAGAATGCTCTTGATAAATTCGGTGTGCTGCATATACCATTACGGCTGCTGAAATCAGAACAAGCGCCGTGCGTAAAATATTTTTTCTCATAGTGTCTCAAAGCTTATTGGCTTTTTCCTTCATCTGCTTTGCGGATGGATTGCTGTAAATCAGTGTGGTCTGCACATTGCTATGTCCGGCCTGGTTGGCTACCTCATGGATCGAATAGCCATTCTCCAAAGCGTTGGAGCAGAAAAAGTGTCGGAGTGTCTTCGGCGTGATTGTATCAGAGTATTTGTTGAATATCTGATTGATCCGAGACGCCGAAAGCTTCGCACACTGTCGACTGGCAAATAAGTAGGGGCTGTCTGCGTTACGCTCCTTCAGGTACTCCCGAATGGCTGCAGCGATCCGGTCATTGATATAAACAAGCCTCTGTTTGTCCCCCTTGCCGATGACGCGGATCTCCTTTGCAACGAGATCTACCTGATCAAGTTTCAGATCGACACACTCGCTGCGGCGCAGACCTGCATAGACCAGTAAGGTCACGATTGCAAAGTCCCGTTTGCTTCCGCTTTCCAACATCCTCTGCCGGAATGCCTCTACCTCTTTTTTATCAACGGAGCATGGGCTGGCATATTGAATCTGTACCTTCATGAAGTCACTGTCCAAAACTGCCATGTCTGACTGCCGACCACTCTGTACCAGATACTTGTTTAAGCAGCGCAGCGCCGACAGGTGGTTATTGACAGACTTCGGACTATAGCCTCGGATATTGCGCATATAGGAGATGTACTCCAAAACATTGGAACGGTAGAGTTCCTTTGGCTCGGACCCGAAGCTGTCCCGGCACCAACTAAAATACATTCGGATGTTACGGCAATATGTCAAAGCAGTATTTTCGGATTTTCCGATGCGTCTCAGATACTCCTCAAATTCTTTCATATACGATCGCCTCCTATCCCTATTACACGAGGGAAGGGATGCGTTTACAACCGTTTTGATTATGTATAACTGCGTGTGGGCAAATTGGCATTTGATTATGTTTAACTCGCCGTCGAAAAAAGCTGCGCCCGGGTGGCTCAGTTCGCCATAATTCACATTATATTTAACTGTGCCGATGTCTTCCTCAAGAGGGGAATACGGTATAGCCGTTTCCCAATATAGTTCAAGGCCGTCAGAATACAATCCTGACGGCCTCGTTCCGTATTATTTCTTTTTAAACAGTTTACTAAGCCATGCCGAGGTGCCGCCGTTTATAAAGTGGTCAAGATCACGGATTAGTGCATCGCAGCTTCTATATCTGTTCTTGTAATCAGGCTCGATACACTTCTCTACAATGCATTCCAACTCAGGCGCAGCCTTAGAATTTAACTCTCTAATAGACCTATGGGTAAACCCGGGCGTTTTAGGATCATCTTTGGTAAGCATATAATAAAGCGTCATGCCAAGGCCGTAGATATCCGATTCAGGCCGAGCGTGGCCTTCATATTGCTCAGGAGCTGCATACCCGACAGTTCCAATTATATGCTCATCTTCGCGGCCATCGTCATAGTATCTCATTGCTATACCAAAATCGAACATGCTCACATCCAAGCCGTTGTGGATCATTATGTTGGACGGCTTTACATCACGGCAGACAATCGGAGGATTGAGCTCATGTATTGACTTGAGAATCTTCGCTATATTCCGTCCCACGACTGCTACTCGTTTGGATTCCATTGGCCCTGATTTGTCCAATATTCGATCCAATGTTTCTCCATCAAGGTAATCCATCACGAGATAGATATACTTTGATGTTTGAATCAGTTCAAGCATTGGCGGTACATCCGGATATTTTATAGCCTTATGCAGTTCAAAGGATTCCTTGATATTGGCAATGATCGCCTTATTAGCAAATCCACTAATGTCCTCTACCTTTATAGCTACCTTCTTATCTTTGCCCTCAACCGTCGCCAAATAGACTGTGTGAGGTCCGGCGGCGAGAATTCTCTCCAGCTTATATTTGCCATCAATGACTGTGCCCAATTGTATCGGTGCGACAGGCGATGGAGGAACAGGTGCCTTTGAAGAGGCAAACGGAGGCTTGTGCGGGGGCATCGGTGGAACGATGGGCGGTATTGGTCCCCAGGGCGTTTTGTAGAATATCAACTTGGTATACCCTGCAAAAACAATCTCATCATCGGCTGCAAGCTGGTACTTCTTTCCGGGTTGCAGTTTTACCCCGTTGATATATGTTCCATTGGTAGAATTATTATCTACCAAGTACCACTTGCCGTTGCTAAACATGAAGGTCGCATGGCACCGTGCCATATACTTATTGTCTGCTCCGAAGTTCAAATCAGCCTCAGTAGACCGGCCGACCTCAATGCGTGCTTTCTGCAGCGTGATGGTTTTGCTTGAGGAACAAACAAGCAATTTGAGGGTATCCGGATACAGTATGTCTGTTATATTTGGGTCTATCTTGATAACATCTTCATCTGTTTTAGGGACATCAAGAATAACTGCGTCGTCATCAAGCGGTAGGTGAGGAATTATCGGTATATCTGGCAGCCCAAATCTTCTGTTAAGAATCCGCTTTAACAGTTCAAATGCAGGCGCTGGTTTAAACCTTGTTTTGTATTCAATTTCACTGCCATCCTCGTATGTACAAGTGAAAATGCTATAACTCGCTCCCGCAGGATGGTCTATAACGGAATCAGATATGCATTCGCTTATATCCACATTGGACAATTCATTCGAGAGAAGCTGTACATCTACATCACTTAATTCTATCTTCTTCTCTGAACAGTCGTAATCAGGCGTGGGCAGGGGTCCGGGATAATGGGTGTTTTTCCACGATAGAGTATTTCCATCTAGAGTAATGGACCTTCCACAATATCCATCAGAAAATGAAATATGCGCTTTCACTATCTTCTTCATATACTTCGTTTCTTCATGCTTAACTTTACAGCATACAGAACAAACATATTTGTCGTCACCGGTACTACGCTCTGCAAGGATGTAATTGTGGTGACCTTGCTCACAATCCAATACAGTGGAAATGCCCTCATCAAGTTCACGAAGAACCATTGTTGCCAGCGTTTTCATGCCATTCGCATTTGGATGTGATCCATCAATTGAGTCATATGCCTTATGATATGCCGCTAAATCAATCAGCTTACAACCAAGCCTGTTTGCTGTGCTTCTTATGATATTATTGTACACATCAATATGCACGCCGCCATGCGCTGCCGGAAAGCTAAATCCCGGATTTGCCGACATGAAAGTTGTATTCAGGGTGCAGCAGCATATTTTTGCATGGGGATAGTTCTTTTGCAGCTTCTTAATCATTGTTTCATAAGCACAAGAGAAAACCAATTCATTTTCATCATATGACTTTATATCCTTCGGTTCGGGTGTAACACCATACCCCCAATCGTTGGTTCCTAAATATACAATAATCACATCGGGCATCGTATCACACATATGAAGAGCACTCGTTCTCTCATCGCTGCACCCGGACGGGAATAGCTTCTCGGTTCCAGGCAGTTGACTTACGCGGCTTCCAGACCAAGAATTATTAATGAGCAGCTCTGCGCCTAAGAGATTGATTACTTGCCCCCACCAGGTATCACTCATATCCTGAACACCTGCTTTGGTGCAATTATCACCGACGAAAAAGAGATTGTAACCATCTGGATTGTATCCGTCAAGTGTACTTATGGAATCGCCCAAAATAGAAATCTGCTTCTTGTAAAACGGGTTGCTCCTTTGCCATTTCAGAAATTGCAGCTGCTCCTCATAACTATCTGTGCAACCAAGCCATGTTTCGTCAGGGAAGCCTGCACCTGAGACAACCCCATCTTGCACCTCTTCTATTGGCGCGTAAGGCGCTCCGTGGGCAAAAATCACAGTTGTATCTGCAATAATCTTTCCAGTGGGTAATGCGATTGCGGGAATAAATCTGTATAGACTGTTTTCCAGCAAGCAAAAATGGAACACATGAGCAAACGCCCGGTAGTTTTCGCCCAAGTCCTTTTCCGAGTCCGGTTTTATTGCAAATATGATATGCTTGAATTTTTTGCAATACTGTTTGCTTTCTATAACAGACTTGAATGCTTTAGCTACCACATATGCCGGATTTTTGAATGCACCGCAGCCGAAAGCTCCCAATATTATCGTATCCACCTTGTTATCTAAGGCGGCTTCCATAATGTTTGTGATACGGTTCTGGAAGATGCGCTTCAGCACCGTTAGATTAGTGTATTTGCTCCCTCCAAGGTAAGGAGCTGCGCAGGTAATGACATCGATCTTGAACCAATCTTCTTGGAGCAGCATTTCCGGAACGGCCTTATCATCCTTAAACACAGTAACACCATGTGTATAGATTAAACGATCCGAATAGAAATGCCCCTGCATTCGGGCATGGTAATCATAATAATCATTAAACAAATGGTCAGCTCTTAAGCAAGTATATAGATTGCTGCTCCGACAAAGGCACTCCTCCTGCGCCATAGCGCCATTTTCAACTCCGCCTCCGGGATTGACCGGATTGGCAAAGTTTAGAACGGCGACCCTACCGCCATTTGCGTATTTGCGGGCCTCTGCAAATGTCGTATTTTCGCTGATGGCAACATAGCATTCTGACTCGCCGGCTCGTACACCAGACGCAAAGTTTTCGTAATATATCTTTGAGGATTCTGCAGCTTTCTTTGTTTCGTCGCATAGCACGCCTGCCGTAGAGAACGCTAATGTATCCTGAAAGGAAGCAATCAAAGCTCTTCTATCCATATACTGCACCTACTTTCTTTTCCGGAAATCCTCCTCAATCTGAGTGCTCCAGTTATCACTGATCTGCTGATTGCTGCGCATTGCACTAATCGGAGCAGAGATGGTTTCATACAGGACCTGCGTTCCTTCACTATCTGCATGATAATTCACAGCTCTATTTCGTGCAATGCCAAAGCTTGCGGCTGTTTCAACCGCATCTATGTTGGCGCCGATGAATAGGAATTCCCATCCATGCTGTTCTTTCTGTCGCTCAATCATTTTCTTGACAGTTTCGCTGCTATACTTATAGCTGGCATTTTCCTGACCGTCTGTGGTAATGATAAACATCGTATGTGCCGGTACATCCTCAGACCTCGCATACTTATGGATGTTTTCAATATGGTGGATCGCACCACCGATTGCATCTACAAGAGCTGTGCATCCACGCACATGGTAATCTTTTGCGGTCATTTTGGGAATCTCAGACAATGGCATGCGATCATGCAAAACGCTGCTTTCGTTGTCAAAGAGAATGGTAGAAACATATGCCTTGCCATCTTCCTTCTTTTGCTTTGCAATCATCGCATTGAAGCCACCAATCGTATCGCTCTCAAGACCTGACATGGAACCGCTGCGATCGAGTATGAACACCAACTCTGTAATATTATTTTCTTTCATCCTGAATACCTCCGATAATGTACTAAGGCTTCTATAACCTTGTATCTACATTATAGAAAAAATCACCGGAGGTGTGGTCGCATACGAAGCGACATGTTTATCCCAACAAGCTCTGATCAAAAGCAAAAAGAGCTTCATTGATCTCAAATATGTTGTAGTTCTTGTTGGAAATAAAATATTCGATGATGATGTCAAACTTACTGCTTCTTGAAAGAGCAAAGCCTGCTTTCATAAGCATATCTTTTGTATCTTCCAGACTCAGTTCCAAAGCAATTGCAAAAGCAATGGTTGTTGGCTTACTCGGTCTGTAATGAATGTCGCTGCGGATCTTTGAAAACAGTTTGCGGTCAACATTTGCTTTTTTATAGCATTCCGCATCAGTTAGTCCCTTTTCATCTATTTTACGCAGGAGCATTTGGGAAAAGCTCTCGTCAATCTGCTTTACGGCTTCTTCCAAGGTGGCTGCCTTGGGTGTGGCAACAGGTTTCGCACATTGCTTCGGTAGCGCGGCTGTGTCTTCGTCCGGCAAAATTTGAGTTTCGGCCAAAACTGTGCTTTCGCCCTGCTCATCAATTAGCGTCCTGTTAAACTCAAAGTGAGTGTCTACATATTTATCATCTATGTAGCATGCTATGTCCGAGAATAACTTTTCACTAATCCGAAATGCGGATTTATCGAACACTACGATATATACCAACATGTCGTGTTCTACCAAAAAAGAGCTGATGATATCAACAGCAACTCGGAGGGCCTGATCTTTTGGATAGCCATACACGCCACTTGATATAAGGGGAAAAGCAACGGACTCGCAATTATTCTCCAGTGCAATCCTTAGCGACTCCCGATAGCAGCTCTCCAACAGCTCTTTTTCGCCGTTCTGGCCGCCTTTCCACTTAGGCCCGACTGTGTGTATTACAAACCTCGAAGGGAGCTTATAGGCCTTTGTGAGCTTTGCTTGACCAACCTTACATCCGCCAAGTTTCATGCATTCCCAAAGGAGGCCTTTGCCTGCGGCCTTATGGATTGCGCCATCCACTCCGCCGCCACCGAGAAGGGAAGGCTTTGCTGCATTTACAATTGCGTCGCACTCTATTTTTGTTATATCATTTCTTACTATCTGAATTGGCATCTCTTTTTCTCCTTTGTTTGCCCTCAAGCTCTGTTCTAATCGCAAGTGATACTGCCCTTGTTAAGAAGGACAGTATCACTTGCCTTTTGTTGTGCTGTTTTCATCTGCGGTTATAAACTCACTTACAGGCAAGAAGGAGGCAAGGAGGTTGCTGCAAGCAAACAACCACAAACTCAAATGGTTATTATTTATTGAGCGTGTGCTTGGAAAAATTCACATTAACAAGTTTGCCATCTTTAAATGTAAGGTAGATGCGGTTAGAGGACTCAAAATGTGAATACTCTATTCCGCCGGATATGGCGTTTTCACTGGTAAACTGATTTGCATAAGACTTAGACTCAAAATCTGCAGTACTCATACCGATAGTAATTCCGCCAGAAAGTTCAAAGTCAATGCCATCAAGAAATTCGCCATTCATAAACACGCCTGTAACCATGGCATCTTTTATTTCGACAGCACGATTGGCGAAGTTTTTGACTGTAAATGTCAATTCCCAATTTCCCTTTGTCATCACTAGACCAGATGTGATTTCATTTCCGGCAGCTATAGATTCAGGATATGTCTTGATTGCCCAGCCGTTATCAGTAAAGCTCGATACAGGGGCAGGAAGTTGGTACATCTTACCTTCAAGTTTGAAGATATAGTCAGCATAATTATCGGTTAATCCGTTAGGAGCCACGTAGTCACGGAGAAAGCCTAGATCAACTGCGTCGCCGGTCGACTCATCCTCGGTTTTCCAGTTCCTAATATCAACATATGTCAACTTACCTTCTGCATTAAATGTAAAAACATAATACACATAGGTCTCTTTCTCATATCTAAGCGTCGTGCCGCTATCGCCATTTATTGTTTTAGTTGCTTCTCCAAACTTTCCAGTAACATCTTCTACTGTGGTATCTTTCGTCGCGGACAACTTATTTGCCAAATTGAAAGTCATATCATTTGCAGTAGAAAATGTGCAGTCAACGCTTCCGACCTTACAGTCTGCGAACTTCTTGGTGCTTGTTCCGAGGTTGGTAACAGTTAATGTGATTTTTTTGCCATCTTTAAGAACATCACAGGTTGCATAACCGTTCGCTTTAACATCTTTTGACTCGGGATTGTCATTGTTGGCATAGGTCCACCCATTAGTCTTAAATTCAGCTAGGTCGGCAGGCAGGGAATAAGTGGACCCAAGAAGATTGATTTCGAACTCGTAGATTTCGCTTGATGTATTCACATTAGCCTGATTTCCTCCACCATTTGCCTCATTAGAACCTGTGCCATTTGAGCAAGCTGCACACGATAGTAGGATAAGCACTACCATTAAAACCGTGATAACTTTTTTAAAGTTCTTCATTGTGATTCTCCTCTGCTAATTTTATTTCAATTTTGTATCATAAAGGATTCGACGGTCGGCCAACCTAGTCAGCCGACCGTCTTTAGTGCGTCACTTATTTTTCGTTCTTTTTCTTCTTGTAAACCACAAGGAATACAATCAAACCGGCGAGAACGAGTACGCCTGCAATAGAGCCAAAGAAGAGAGCCTTGTTGTTATAATAACGAACCCAAATATCGGTTGTTACATAGAAGCCTGTGATTTCTTCGACTTGTTCGTTTCCGGCAGCATCGGTGCATACAATCTTAACCTTGTGTGCGCTCTTAGAATCGCCTGCAATGTCAAATGTGAATTCACCGTTTTCTGCAATGATAGCGGAAATCTCTTCTGCACTCCAAGACTTATAAGCCTTGTTGTAGTCATCAAGGTATACGGTGATGGAGCCAAGGAGCAGGTTGTCACTGATGGACATCTTGACCGTCATGTTTTCCACTGCATAGGTAACACCGTTTTCGAGATTTTCAACAACGATATTGGGCTTAGTAGCATCAACACCAAAACCGACTTCCGCATCCTTCGTGTCGAGCGTGTTTTCAGCAACATTTCCAGCCGCGTCTTCCGAATGGAATGTCAGTCTGTAAACGCCATCATCAGCGAAGTTTTTCGCAAATACAGTATAGGTGTAATGATACCATGCTCCGTTGCCGCCAGTAACATCAATTCGGTAATCCTGGCCTTCGGTAAGAACAATGGTTTCATTGTTCTTAAAGAGAGTGATCTTGATGTTTTCGAGTTTATTTGCATTGGTCTCGGTGACAACCACATCTATGGGCTCCTGGACATAAGTGCCATTCAGATCCTCTGTGGATTCGCTCATTGCATATGTTGAGCCAAAGCGGTTAACAGAGAATGTGATAGTCTCTGTTGTCGTATTGCCAGCTTTGTCAGTCAGAGTCGCAGTCAAAGTATAGATGTCATCAATTTCTTTTTCTTTTGCGAAATTCTTAAAGGTGAAGGTACGGCCGTTGTGAATATCAGTATATGCGCCATCCAGCTTCACGCCCTTACGATTTGCGCCAGTTAAAGTAATTGTAACATTGTCTGCGTCATAGTTGGTGTCAGAGTAACTAACAACAGGAACCACATCGCCCTTGTTTGCAGAGTTATTTGCAACTCCGGTAATTGTCAGCGTAGGCATAACAGTATCAACAAAGAATGTTTCTGCTGCATAATCAGCGGAAGCATTGCCGGCTTTATCCGTCACAGAGATGTCGAAGGTGTACCTCGCATCCTTGCCGTAGTAGATCGTTGCCGTATGTCTGTCGCCGTTTGATGTCCAGCCGCTAACGGTGGGCATAGTCGTTGCCGCGCCATCATCAGTTGCCGTAAGAGTGATATTTACTCGATCAGCATTGAAGTTGTGTTCGGTAATGACAATGGTTGCAGTACGAACTGCCTTATAGTAGTTGCCGTTCAAAGCATCGTTGTTGTCATAGCTTACCGCAATGACAGGAATCGTGTGGTCGATTGTGAACTCATTAGAAGCTACTGTGCCGGCTGCAAAGGTCTCACCATCACAAGCATTATTGGCCAGATCAGTGTATGCAATATCAAAGGTGTAATCGCCATCTGCGGTATACTTGATGGTTGCAGTCCACTGTGTATCATCCAAATTTCCGGTACCAGCATTGGTCTTGGTGAACTCGGAAATAACCGGAACAACTTTGTCGGTGTTTGTAATGGTTACTACCACATCCTTAGGATCAAAATTACGTTCAGTAACAACAACCGTTGCAGTTCTGTCATTCTTAAAGAAGGTATCGCTGTCTGCCGAGTTGTTGTCATAAGAAACAAGGATGGTCGGCTTTGTAATGTCAATCTTAATAGCAACGGCCTTATCAGAACTGTTCATGGAGTTATCCTGAGCATATACGATGATTTCGACATCGTTGCTATTGTTCAGTTTGGAATCAACGGTAATGCTTCCGGTCCAGGTCTGAAGGAGATCTTCCTGCTTAGGATCGTTCTCAGTAAACTCATACAGCGGCTTGTCCTCACCGCCCTGGGTTACTTCGCCCATATTCTTTACTTCGTACCAAATCTTCTTGAGACCGGAGTAGGTGCCGCCGACCAAAGGATCGACAACCTTGATGTCAACCTTAACATCGCCATTGTAAATGCCGTTTATAGGCTGTTCAGGCTCAACCGTTACTACAGGAGCAATCGTCTCCTCAAGCGGTGCGTTATGGTCAACGATCAAACCATTGGTGCTGATATAAGTGTAGTTGCCCGCGAGATCCGTAATCTTGATGTAAACAGTAAACTGCTCATCAGAAGCAATCTCCAGCTCCGTGAATTTGCTCCAGGTTGTTACTTTGTCAAGATCTTTCGCTGTAAGAGCAGTTACACCATCGCTGGCTGCAGTTGCTTTAACCTTGTAGTATTCAACAGATGCGATAGGAGCAGAAGTTGCATCATCGGAAGTACCGGTAATCGTAATTTTTTCCTTAGACCAGAAGCCAAAGGTGAGAGAATCTCTAAGAGCGTGCCACTCATCCGTGCGGCCTTCAGCAGAAGTAGCCTTCACAGTACCGACCGGGGCGGTCATATCAACGGTAAAGTCGAATGCGGCAGCGGTTCCGTCAGCGAGTTTTACGCCTTCATTCGCATTGCCGGCTTTATCAGTATAGGCAATAGACCAGGTATAGTTTGCATCCTTTTCAAAGAAGATGGTTGCAGTATGAGTTGCTTCATCCGGGCTTTGGTCGTTATCTACAGTAGTCCATGCGCTAATGGTATAGGCATTCTCAACAGGATTACCCTTGGCATCGACTGCGTTGATGATGATATCCTTGGTAGCTGCAGCTGCATCAAAGTGATGGTTTCTTTCGGTAATAGTTACCGTGGCGGTACGCTGATTATCAAAGTATGTATTACCGTTATTATCCTTGTTGTTATCAAATGCGATGCTGATAACAGGTGCGGTAACATCGATGTCCAGCCTGACAGATTTAATGTTTTCGTTGCCGGCATTATCGACAGTCTTTACATAAACAACGATATTGCAGCCGTTATTGAGCGCCTTATCTACAGTAATCGAACCATACCAGTCTTTGACAAGGTCTTTCTGTGCCGGATTTTCAATTTCAAAGGTAAAGAGGTTGCCTTCCTGCGTCTTAACATTGTTGTTCTCGACCCAGTAGTCAACAGTTTTAATGCCGGAATAAGGTTCTACATCCTCGACCTTAACATCAACCATCACATCGGAATTCTTGTTATACAAGCCGTATTGACCACCTGCATTTGCAGTAGCATCATAGAAGCCATTTGCTGCAGAAGGGGTCAGCGTAATACTACTTGCTTCCTTATCTACAATGTAGCCGTCAGAATTGATGTAAGTATAGTTTCCAGCATAGTCGGTGATCTTGAGGTATACAACAAACTGCCTATTGTCCTCAACGCTGTAGTCCGCATAAGGCTTGAAAGTCTCTTTATCAAGATCCTCAGCAGTCAACACAATCGGATTGCTAGTTTCAAAGTATTCAACAATATACGGGCTTGTTGCGTCGTCAGCAGTTGCTGTAACTTCAGCCTTGACATTGCTATACAAACCGAATGTCAAAATATTGAGAAGCTTATCCCAAGTGTTTGCATTTACCGTTATGGTGCCGGTAGGAACTGTTTTGTCCACAGTAAAGCTATACGGAGAATCAGAGGCTTCGACCTTGATGTCTTTCACCGCATTATCTGCTTTGTTTGTGTAAGCAAACGACCATGTATAATTGCCGTCCTTATTAAAGGTTACGGTTGCAGTATGCTGATCGCCATCGCTTGTCCAGGAGCCAATTGCAACATCATCTCCGGACAACTCAACAGAATTACCCTTGGCATCAACCGCAGAGAAGGAAATTCCATTCGTTGCAGCGTCTTTATCGAAAGAGGTTGCTCTGTCGGTAATCGTAATGGTGGCAGTTCTTGCATCGCCATAATAGCCATGACCATCGACTACTTTATTCGCCGTATCAGTAAAATCAATGGCAGCAGTAAGCTTATCGATGTTAATCGCAAGAACAACAGATTCTTCATACTCGTTGCCGGCGTTATCGATGACCTTGACCGTCACCTTGATATTGTCATGATTGTTCTTTGCGGCTTCAACAGTAATGTTTCCGTTCCATTCTGCTTTAAGCTGATCGTAGGTCGGATTTTTAGTTTCAAATGTATAAAGTGTGCCTTCTTGGGTCTTCTGACCATTCTTCTCAACGGTGTATGTAACTGATTTAATGCCGGAGTATGCAGTGCCCGCATTCACAGCATCATTAACGGAAACAGGTATAACAACATCCTTGTTGTAATATCCATATTTGTTTGCTGCCGGAGGAGTGATAGTAATTGCAGAAGCCGTGCTGTCATAAATCACGCCGTCGGTGCTGATATAAGTGTAGTTGCCTGCAAGATCGGTAATTCGAGCGTAAACGGCAAATCTCTCATCAGCATTTACAGTACTCGTATCTTTGACAAACTTACCATCCTTAAATGCCTGATCCAGCTGATCCTTATTGAGTGCGCTCGTTTCATTCGACTTATAGTAGAGAATCTCTTTAATATCTGTTGTTGCATCGGAACCGGTTGCGACGGCCGTTACGCTGTAATTCTTATAAAGGCCAAATGTCAGCGTTCCGATCAGTTTATTCCATACTGTCTTATCGAGCGTGATTTCTGCAGTAGGAGCAGTTGCATCCACCGCAAACTCATACACGGAATCCCCGGTGGCTTCAATTTCGTCATCGCTGAGATCCGCCTTGTTGGTATAAGACACGCTCCACTCGTAATTTGCATCAACGATGAAACTGATGGTTGCCGTATGAGTATCGCCGCTATGATTCCAAGAAATCATTGCCGTTTTGGAAATTGCAACATTTCTTCCGGCTGCATCTTTTGCGGTAATAACAATACCGTCTGTTGCTGCAACCTCATTAAATGTGGTCGCTCTGTCAATATAAGTAACCGTTGCCGTTCTGGGTGTGTTATATTTCCCGGTGGCAGCTTCGCTATGAAGCGTTCCGTCAATTGCAACACTCACAGAAGGCTTGGTAGAGTTGATTGCCAATGTAGTCGTTTTGGTATCGATGTTGCCGGCACGGTCAGTTACTTTTACATTGACAACAACATTGTCGCTGTTATTTGCGGCAGCATCTACGATAATATTGGCGTTGTATTTGTTTTCAATAGCTTCGCCATCTTTATAGGCATAAAGAGTTTCACGCTTAGTTTCTTCGCTACCATTCGTAATCCAATACTCTACAGAAGCAATACCGGAATAGTTGCCCTTATCTTCGGTAGAAATAGCAACGGACACATCGGAATTATAATATCCGTGTGCGTTAGGAGCTGCAGGAGTTATTGCGGTACTGGTGGCATTAACATCAATCACAATATTCAAAGGATTGTTTTTGTTAATAACCGGGACATCATGCCAGCTCTTCACCCAGTCACCATTGGCTTTGTAATAAAGGCTTATTTTACCAATAGCAGTTGTTTTGTCTATTGCGACAGATGTTTTGAGCCATCCACCGCCAACCAGTTTCCCTTTTGTATCGTATATTCTAATACCACTTTTGGTTGTTGTAAAAGTTACGGTAGCGTCCTTTGCAAACACATAAAGTGTTCCGTCCAAATTGGCTCTCAGTGCATCACCGGTATTGAAAGAAACATCAGTCATGCTAGCGGTGCTGGACTTCTTAAAAGCAACTACAATATGCTTATCTTCGATGATACCGTCGATCTCAAAATAGGCGGTAGTATCATCAGGAGTAATAACTTCGGTATCTACACCGTTAACCTTAACGGACTCAATAGTATAACCAGCGTCAGGCATCAAAGTGACCTTTGTAGAACTATTGTAATCTACAAGGTTAGATTCGACGCTTACGGAACCATTCTTAGTATCCTCGACGGTCACATTATATCTATTGGGAGCGAAGGTAATAACAATTGTATAGTCCTTATCTGCAGTGAGTTCTTTGACATACTTATCGTCTGCACCATAGTTTGCACCAGTGATAGATGTATCAACAACACCGTTGATTTTGACCTCCGAAATACGGTAGTTGTCATCCGGATCTGCGGTAATCTTAACGGTGCTACCTTTAACAACAGTTACGGAGCCGCCCACGGTAGTCGGATCAGTCACAACAGTACCGTTTTCGTTGTGAGTAATAGTAATGGTATAGACCTTGGCAAAGGCAACAGCAACTTCAACATCGGAAGTAACCGTGATTTCTTTGCTGAAAGTTCTATCGTTTTCAAGCACCTGAGCAACTCCTCCGATTGCAACAGAAGAGATCTGATAGCCCTCGGCAGCAGCAACACTAACAGTAACCTTGGTGTTTTCATCTACAACAAGAGAATCAACAGTCGAACCATTCAGGGTGATCGTACCACCTTCAACGGCGGGGGCCGTGATAGTGAATTCCTTCACTACGGTCGCGGTGATTGCGATATCGGCATTGACAGTAATTGTGTCTTCGTATGCCTCGCCCTTGGCAACCGGAACATCCTTGCCGCCAACAGTCAATGCTTTGATATAGGAACCGGCGGCAGGCGTGATCTTTACGGGTACCTTTGTGCCGGCGTCCACCGTTGCCATATTCTGTTCAACACCGTTTACCTCTACGGTTGCATCTCCGGTAACCGAAACAGAGATTGATACCTGCTGGGATTCAACAGTGCTAATGGTTACATCAACATTGGCAGTGAGATTATCAGAGGCAATTGTTTCATTCTTGGTTTTCTGCTCGTAACCATCTTTCTGCACAGTAATCACGACAGGAATCGTCGAACCGTTATATCCACTGAATGCCTCTTCTAATGCTGCTACATCAAATGCGGCAACACCGTTTGCATTCGTCGTGCTCTTCAGGTTCAGCTCTGCTCCTGTTTCGCTGGACTCAATTGTTACCTGTGCACCTTCAATGGCGTTCTTGCCATCGGTAACAGTAACCGTATATGAGTCAGGAAAGTCTTGCGTTGCAGCAAAAGTATGCAACGTCGTGACCGGGACCATAGCTAATACCATCAAAACAGACAGCAAGATTGCCAGGAACCGATCGGTAGGTTTTACTCTTGTTCTACTCATCTCGTTCATGCTCCTTTTTGTAGTTGCTAAGTAGTTTGATATATCTATAATTCTTTCCGTTCAACAGGCAATGCATATTGAAGGAAAGATATAGTACTGATACACAGCTCAAAACCAACCATTGTGATTTTACCTGTGTCCATGTAATGGCTATAACTGCGATTAAAGAAGCAAACATCACTATATCTGCAATCATACCCTCGCGAGTTTTCAAAAAGGAAACCACGCCCGGATTTGATTTTGCCAATGATCTGCTTCGTACCTTTCGCTGTTCAAGCCATCTTCGTTCGGAACTGCACATTCGGGTCATCCACAGTTCCAGTAAGATACACAGCCAAAAGACCGCGGCCATTATGTATGCCCCGATCTTTTGGGCGCCAGGGCTCTCAAGACTAATCAAGGGGATACATAATATCAATACCGCTGGAATTGATGCCAACAGAATTGACATTGAGAAATAAAAATTAATTTGCGCTTTTAAAAAAGCCGGTCTGCTCATCTTATCACCTTCTACTCAATTATTTCTGAGCTTCCGGTAAAGGACATCTCAACATCAACTGTGAATTTCGTCGGATCCGCAACGGTGTCGCTCGAAGGTGTTTCATTGTTCACCAGGACAGTGGTTTCTCCAGCAGGGGAAAGGGTTCCCGTAAGTACAGTCGTTTCTCCAGCAGGCTGCTCCAAAACTGTTGTTTCGTTAGCCGCTTCAGCTAGAACCGTTGTTTCGTTGGACTGCGGCATCAGTGTGGAAGTATCCAATTTTTCTGTTCCAACACTAACCGGCAATCCTGATGTCTGTGACTGTAATCTGCCAGACTGGGTTATTTTATCAGTAAGTTTACCGCGTTCTGCATTAACTGCGCTCGGTTTATAAGCTTTGTTCCCGGTAGACTCATTCTGCTGACGAATTGCCTCGATTGCTTTCTTAGCCGTTCGTCCGGATACATCCCCGTATAGTTTCGGCACATCCAAAAGGAAGAACAATGCAATTCCAACTAAGAACAGCACTCCGGCAACGATATATAATGCCAATGATAAAGTTTGTAATAACTCAACGCTCATTATTCGTTACCTCCTTTGCTTGTTCCAAATGCCGTTTCAATTGCATTCTTTGTGTCATCCAGCAGGGAGATCGTATTGTTCTTTTTTTCCTCAGTCTTGTCGGCCGATGTTGCGATCGAATTTACAGTGTCCGAGATCGTCGTGTACATATCCTGCATTTGTTTCTGAGTAATGCCATCGCCCTTAAATTTGGTTGCATATTGTTGGAGAGCGCTTCGAGACATTTCGAGCAACTCAAGTCTAACAATTTCGCTCTCATTCTCATTAAGGGCAACCGAATTAAGAAGCTTCTGCATATTCTCAAAAAACGGTTTGTATTGTCCCTTATCACTGGCTTCAACAACATATCTTGCTATATTACGATAAAATGAGCCGATATTTGCATATGCGGATGCCATTCCGTAATCCTTATATCCCTCGGGAACATCGCTGAACCATTCAACAGCGTATATTGCCCCGGTGAATTCATCTGAGGCAGACGAGGCGTTTTCGCCTTGATAGTAGTACCAGTACAATTTGCCGGTCTCAAAGCATATTTCAGTATAATTGTCCGGATTGCTTTGGAGCGCTGCTTTATTGTTTTTGATATACTTGGTAAGCAGGTTGGCCTCAGACTGGGTAAATACATCATCGTTATCTTTGAATGCCTGTATTAAACCCAGATAGGCATCCTTCTCGCCAGCCTTGTTTGGAATCGCAATGCACTCCTTATAGAGTTCAAGCTTCTCGTCATAATTTACGGATTTCGATGCGTCATATAATTTCGTATCATATGTATCTGTTGCTTTTTGAGCGGCCATGTAATTCGTCACAAGCCCAGAAGCCGCAAAAATAGCTGCCATCAGGATTGTCAAGAAGAATACACCCAGTTTGCGCTTTTGTTTCTTCTTATAAAGGGGCTCCAGGATTTCATAGTTTTCCAGGTCATACATCAACTCAGCACATGACTGATACCTATCGGCCGGCTGATATTGCGTACATTTTTGGATAATTGCATCTAATCCGTGAGAAAGGGCAGGGTTTACAGCTCTTATGGACTTATCGCTTATCAGATTCTTACAGGGATCTATATTTGTAAGAAGGTGATACATCGTAATACCTAAGCAATAGATATCCGTCCTTGCATCTGTACGGCCCAAGCCGCTTCCAATATATTGTTCTGGCGCCGCATAACCGATAGTGCCAATGCCGGTTGTTTCGCCCAAATCAATTTCGTAGTTTTTTGCCGTTCCGAAATCGATAACCATAATGTTACCGTCCGGCTTCAGCATGACATTCGCCGGTTTCATGTCTCTGTAGATGATCGGTGGCGTTCTTGAATGGAGATAGCCCAATACATCACATAACTGTTTGGCCCATTCAACAACATACGCTTCCGGCTGCGCACCGTTTTCCTCTATGATTTTATCGAGGGAGCGGCCCTCAATATAATCCATAACAATAATAAAGCTATCGTCATCCTCAATAACATCAATGATGCTCGGCAGATTCGGATGCTTTAATTTTTTGAGTGTTTCAATTTCGGCCATCAAGCCCTGTCTAACAGTATTGAAGTCCATCTTGCCGTCTTTACGAACTTCCTTGACTGCCCAGGTTTTATTGGCTTTTTCATTAATGGCCATGTAAACGACACTCATACCGCCATGACCTATTTCGCTTAGTATTTTATACTTGCCATCGACAAGCGATCCTATTTCAAGCATGCTTTCTCCTCCGACTCAATCAAAACGTTCTTATCGAAACGGCCGAAATGTTATCTCTTTCTTGCCTTTGCTTATTCAAGTCGATAAGAGAATCCATATTTCGTTTCATGCCATCAGCATCAACCATAACATTAGGGTTGAGATATTGGTAAATCTCGTTTTCTGTAATCTCATGCCTGAAACCATCGCTGCATAGCATATACACAGCATTCAGCTTAGTATCTCCGAAGAACATATCCGGATATACTTCATCAGAAGCTCCGATGCACTGAAGGAGGACACTTCTTCTGGAGTCCTTTTCGGCCTCCTCCGGTGTCAAATGGCCGAGCTCAACTTCCCGCGCAACCACCGTTTGATCTTTAGTCAAAACAGTTACAGTATCACCTATTTCATATGCTCGTGTGTCACCGACATTCATTATGTAGTACCTGCTCGATGTAAGCATAAGAACAGTAATCGTGGTACCCATATTCGTTCCGCATGATGCAGCATAGGCTTTTATCTTTTCATTGTATTCGGTTGCTATTCCAACCCAATCAGCTCGAATCGCTGCATCTGTGATTTCTGCCTCACATAAAGCAGGGAGCTTACTATCTGCCCATTTAGAAAAAGCATTTACAAGGGATGCACTTGCTACTTCGCCTTTAGACAGGCCACCCATGCCATCACACAAGACTGCAAGGACAATTTTGCCCTGCTTAGTGCTGAAGACACGGACATTATAACTATCCTGATTCGTGCTTTTTGTTAGACCGATATCGGTTGTAGCTGCTACTATAAAATTCAATCTTTTTTACCATCCTTTCTTATAAAGTCTAATACAACTGCGTGCGACCATACAATAAGGAGAGCAAGTATGATTGAACAGTTGATAAGTACTATCCATGCCGAAAGAATCACCGCTATAGCAATCATGCCAACATTTAGAAGCGCACAAACTATAAGTCCAATCCTTTTTGCAATTTTGTTATCCACGATAAGTGCAGAATAAAAGTAACAGGCATACTTCACGACAAGTGCAATGGTCAGGATAACCTTCACCTTCACATTGATTTCACTGTACCAAACCGCAAAGCCAGTCACAAAATTGAAAATTAAAGGTATAAACGCAAGCGGCATACAGAGTTCCTCTCATTTATTTTATCAGCTCAGGCGTTGTAATCATTCCGCCTGGACCAATTGGCATCAATACATCAAAAAGGAAACTAATAATGGCCTCTCGAAAAATAATGATGCTCAGAAAGACGGCAACTGGTATGAGCACATATAGTAGATAGCATTTTTTCTTTGTCATCGTAGCTTTCCTTACTATAAGCAAGGATGTGAACATTGCAATAATAAGAACTGCAAGGCCAAATATTAGTGCCAATTCTTTGCTAATCTCTGCGAGTTGAATCCAAACAGGAATTGTTCCCGCTACAGAAGCAAGTAATATTAAATTTACTACGATTATCCAAAGGGTCATTAGGCTACCTCAAAATCAATAAAGTCTAAATTCAAAATCCTCATTTGCCAAGCGAATTGTATCGCCATGAGTGATTGCTGTTTCGACATTGCTTTGAATCATGGTGCCATTTACAAAGGTATGATTCGTGGAGTTCGTATCTACAACAAAGTATTCACCTTCGCGCGTGATGAAATTAGCATGGCTACGACTAATAGCAGTGTTATCGCCAATAAAGTAGTCAACATAGCTTCTTTCCTTGCCTACGCGAAAAACGGGTTTGTTTAAAGATATCTTTTCGTTATTTTTCTTGCGGATAAGATGTGGTGCAATCATCTTATTTGGATTTTGTGCCGCAGTTAAAACTGTCGTTTCTCCAATTGCACCACCGCCAAGTACGGTTGTCTCACCAAAGTTAGCTGCCTGCCCCTGCGGAGTCTGTCTCGGAACATATGTGGGCTGTTGAGGTTGCATTGCAGACTTTTGGGCTACGGGTGGGGTAGTCGACTGTGCTACAGGCTGAGGATTAGTCTGGGTTACGGAAGGAGTCTGTCCAGGAATAGCAAAGCCTGCATTGCCATTCTGACTAGGAACTGCAAAACCCGGATTGACAACTGCCTGCTTCGGTTGAGCTTTTGCTTGAGCAGGTACTGACGCTTTGCCAGCAGCCTTTTTCGCCGCTTTTTGTGCTTTATACGCCTCAGCATTTTCTTTGTTATAGTGTTGCATCAAATAGAACCAACTAATCTGCTTCTCGGGAGCAACGGGCATTTGGGGATCTGCAGGAGGAACAGTATTTCCGCCTTTAGGTACAGAAGGCTGCTTCGACTGATTTTGCAAGCTGTTCTGCTGCATAGTGCCTTGAGACTGAATCGGTACACTATGGTTTGGTTGTACAGAAGGCTGCTTGTCCTGCGTGGGTGTTTTGGGCACAACAGTTTGAACTACGGGTTGCTTATTGACTGGCGTCGTCTCCACACGTTTCTGACCCTCGGCTGCTCCGTCCAACTCAAGGAGGAGCTTTCTAAACTCCTCAATGGAAAAAACAGGGGAGCTGTTTAAGAAGTTGAAAATCTTTGCTATGTGGTCTGAACTTTCAGTAGAATCAAACTGTGTATTCACCATAATGTTCTTTATGAAACTTCCAATATCGGTTGTCTGCTGGCACGCTCCAATGATAGGAAGACAAACCAGAACCGCCTCACAAGAAGTTACATCAACAAAGATATAATCAAGGTCCAAAATTATAGAACTAGTATCAATCATATAGTCTTCTGCAGAAAGGATACCATCAACAATGCCTTTCAAGACACCAACTAATCTCTTCCTACTTACACTGCCGGTTAAAAACTGTTTTGCAGTGATTTTGGCAGAAACATTGTATCTTATAAATCGATCCGCATTCATTTGCGTGAATATTGCAGGTGCGAGGCCGGCAATTTTGTTGTTTGTTAGCATTCCAAGGCTCATAGAATCAATAGTATCGTCTTCAGCCAGCGAATACACTAAATATGTATTTGTTGACTGATTTTCATATGAAAACCCATTCATACAAACGCCTCCTTATTTCCATAGTTTAGAACAAGCTTTATGCTCAAATTTATTGCTGCCGAGGTTGAAAACATTAAACTCGTACTCTATTTCATACTTTACAGACAGGTATAGCTTGCCATCAGATATATGCGAACCAGAAAAATCCAGCCCATCAACGCCATTGACAACATGATACCGTTTTAGAATTTCTTCTGCTTTATCCGCATCTCCAGATGTCAGATACGCTATGAAGCGTGCTTTCACTACACCAGCAAACTCAGCGCTTAGCGTTACATTGCCGTTTTCGTCTGTTACGGTACTGTCATCATACCATTTTCTGAAATCTGTAAAATCGTTCTGGCTATTTGTAGCCTGACCATATACATTGTAGAATATTTGCCCAATAGTATCAGATTCACCCAATGTATCGTTTTCATATGCATCCAATGACATACTATTCGCCGTGGCTAAGGTGACATGCCCCATCTCATTCCTGACCTCGAACACAACAAAGAAACTGTATAGGAACAACATCAGAAAGATGAAAATCGTTACTGCTATGCAAGCCTCTAGCGATAGAAGTCCTTTTTCATTTTTAATCTTTTTTCCCATATCAGTAACCCCTATATACAACACGTTCTTTTGAATTGAGTCCAGTGCCGTTTGATATTTTTATAAACTCATTTGCCTCAAATGTTCCGGTTGCCCTTAGATAAGTGTAACTCTGATCAAGATTGAAGGTATATCTATCAATTCTGTTTACTGCATCATAGGAGCCTTCCATCTGGACTATGTCTGCCAATCTCGACAACATCTTGTCCGAGCTTGTAAAGAGAGTCATTATGAGAATTAGCGTTTTTGTGTAATCAAAATCCCAGGACTCGGTAAATGCGTTTCCTCCTGTATTTAGATTCGGATCCGAAATTCCAGAACTTATGGCATCCGCATAGTTCTCTGCGAATTGGTTACTTGCTTGGCCAACAGAAGCGACTTTGATAACTTTCTGATATGCTGAGTTCTTCTGTGCTTCTGTAAGCGAGAGCTTAAAGAATGCAGAGATTAAATCAGGAATGCCAGAGGGCGTCAGATACACTTTTGTTTTGATAATCGGAATACTGCCCGAGTTAACCAAAATCAGTGTATCAACAAATGGTTCGGCAATGAAGTACAAAATATAGACGACGACTGTACCTATTCCAAAAGTGGCAGCTCCGGCTTCGCCTGCCAATGTCGCAACTTCACCGTTTGTTGCAACACCTGCAATATTAAGAACAAGTCTTAACAGATATATCGTATTGAACAGGCTGGATTGATTATCCGTCTCCGATAAGCTGCCGTGAATGATGTACTCAGTTTCTGCACCATAAAAAGCATACCCTTGGTGTGTGCTATTTACAGTCGGCAGAGAATATCCAGCACCGACAAGTGCCTTGCCAGTATATGTCGTTCTGTTTGGTATGTTGTATGCTATATAACCGGACAAAAGAATTTTCTGTGTAATAGCGCCAGTGACAATTTCCACTAGATTTGCAACAAAAGAAATAACACTAGTAACGATATTGCCGATTTCAGTCGCTATAGTTTTAAGATTAGAGAAAATCTTTGTCCAGTCATCCCAATTCAGATTTGAGATGGTGTTGATGCTATTTGTTATGGTGTCCATAACATTTGAAATGGTGGTAGCGCTACCTGCTAGTGCCGGATTATTGGAGTATCCGCCAAGAAGATCCTTATAGTGCTCTGATTTTTGTTGGTCTACATCGGCGTATTCTGATTTGAGTGAATACTGGCTGCCATCACTCCTATCCTTCATAGAGGGAAGTCCGCCGATGGAACTATAATTGTTTGTATCTATATTTGCGCAAAGTTCAGGATCGTACCATGCAGTTAGGGTAAAAATAGCTTTAATAAATCCAACAACTGCCTTTACCAGCGCAATGAAGGAAGAGTTTGCAATTTCTTGTCCGAGATTGTCTTTAAGTTTATCTACATCCCCAGCAGAAAGTATTTGACTAATTGTTTCATAATAAGAAGTTGCGCTGGAAAGTTTTGTCGTGCTATCTGTGTGAATAACATAGGATTGAACATTGGATTTCAACGCAATCAAGCGCCCATAAGCCTCTGCATAGAGCCCCTGATAATCCTCGGTAGTAAAAGTTTCCAGTGAATCGATAGCAATGGAAGTTGCAGAATTAAATGCTCCAGCTATCTTATTCTCGTTACTAATTTCAGTCTTCTTCTCTTTGGCAGCATCAATTTTATCTTGCCATAAATATTTCGCTGTATTATCTCCTCGTTCAGCTGCTGCATCACGGTTCTTTTCCATATCTTTAATCTGGTTTTCTACCCCCTGTTTTTGGCCTTCGTAGATTGTCGAAGTAATATTTCCCGCAAGGCTCACACCAGAATTAATTGCAGAAGAAATGCTAGACTGAGCCGCTATAACTGCTTCTCCTGTTGCCTTAAGTTCCGAAGCGAAATTATCGATTTTTGCAATATATGTAGATTTGGCGTTTGTGACGGCAGTCCTTTTTTCGGAAAGCTTATTAGTGTAACTACTAATAACATTATTTAATGCAGTTTCAGCAGAGGTCAACTCGCTCTTTGCGGTATTAAGATTTTCCAAGGCGGTATTATAAGCAGCCATTTCGTCCTTGTGTGCCTCTTTGTACTCGGAGATTTTCTTGCTGTTGTCCACCTTGTTTCCGTTCGCATCTTTTTCATTCTCCATGTTTTCAATTTCTTGAATAATGTCAGGAATTTTCTTGGCTTCGGTATCAAGGGCTGTCTGGCACTGACTCACTTTAGTTGTAGCATTGTTTACTGCAGTTTGCTTTTCAGACACTTTTTGATTGTACTCATCGATTAATGCATTATAGGCATTCACCGCAGCAACAAAATCATTGTATGCTGTGTCATACTCGGTTCTTGCAGTTTCAGATGCAGTGATTTGTGTTGATAAAGCAGTAAGCTTTTCCTCACAAGCTGAAAGCTTGTCAGCCATACTTGCCCCAGCAGAAAGAGTCCCAAAAATACTGCTGGCAAGGCTTAACGAATCAGTGAGACTACTGAGTAAATCATCCAGGGACAGTCCATCAATTACAAGTTTTGCAGGCACAGTATACTTACCAGCCTCCAGCACCTGTGATAGAAGAACATCAGTGTCAGCAAGAGGGTATACACCTGTTGCTGACACATCAAAATTGGTATAAGTATTGCTTAATGCGCCGAGGTTCTGCTCCATATAGAATTCAAATGTTTCCGAAATGAGATCCTGCGCAGTATACCCCGATCCGTGGGAGGCCGTATTTTGGCTCATCGCCAATAATCCAAATCTCTTTTTAAGGAACTCATCATAGGTTCCCAAGGTAGAGTTTGATGCGTTACACAAAGCTTCGTCAAAGACTGCTACAGCACTATTAATTCGCGCTGCGTTTACTAATGAACCTGCAATAGTTGCAAAAGGGACCATGAGAATAGCCAAAAACAACGAAATTACACCTTTCGTTCCATTTATGTAGTGGTGGAAGCCACTTCTTAGCTTCTTATATATTCTTTTAATTTTTCCTTGGCGTTTTCTCATGTCTAAAACCTCTATTTCATATTATGAATGATTATGGTTGTACACCCCTACGAGCGTATTAAGAAATTTTATAATACTATCCACAAATCCCGTTCCAGATGTAAAAGTTCCATCCGTGAGCGATTTTGAAAAATTAACCGTTGAGGCATAGTCAGCAAGGTCCGTATAATCTGCGCTCGCCGTAACGGAGTATTTTGCAGTTCTACTCATTCCGAACATCTCAAAAACTTCGCCAAACGGTGTGTTATATTCGCAAACAGTGGTTAGCTCAATGTGCCGTCGAACTGCCGAATCAGACACCAATTTCATTTCAACATTCACATTCTTAACAGTTCCAGCGAAATTAGCCGAGTCAAGTACATATTTTACATAACTCGCTGCACGATCCTCGTTAACCGTATGTAGATCGCTCGAATTGTTACCAACCGCGAATCCTCTATACAGATCTCTATTGCTAATATCCTCTGTAGTTACATATCCCATGATGATGTCAGATGTAGGATTGTTGTATGTTGATGCAATTTTAACAGCAGCATCATTTGTTACTATGGTAGTCACATATCTTTGATAATATAAAAAGCCAAGCCCAAGGATCCAGATGAGAATGAACATGGTAATAACCATCACAATCATTCCCTCAATCATTATTTCTCCTTGCTCACAGTTCTTTTTCTTTACAAATAATCTATTCATTTCATTTTCACCCTATCATCATTCCAACAATAACCGTTGCAATCGCAACGAGCAAAGAGACAATCAAATAAATCTTAAGCCATGGTGATTCCCAGTTTCCCAAATCATTAGCAACCGTTGCTTTACCAGGCTTTTTTATATAGTAGAGGAGAAGGGTATCTGGCAAGCGATTTGCCGAAATATGTCTATAGGTATAATCTTTACCATTTACCTGATAGTTATAGGTCCCCATTTCCTTCATTGTCGGCATTGGTCCCATTCCAGAATCATGATTTCTAAGGGTATGACTTTTTTGAAGGGAAGCTTCTACAACATTTCCCTTTCTTTCAGCTTTTTCACGTAAACTTTTACGAATAAAGGGGACATAGAACAACTTCCTTAAGAGGCAAAACAATGGTGTTATGGCCAACGAAGCCACTGGCCCAAGAAAGATGCCTATAAGGACATATGCTATTATTTTTGCCTCCATCATAGTTCACCCCTTTTAAAATCTCAAAGAAATCATGTGCATTTGCTCATCGGACAACCCGACAAAGCAAATTCCGTTATTAGTAAAGTATCCACCGTCAGAGTACTTGTAATCAATTACAAGCTCTCCACTGTCATCAATGAACCCCCATTTATCTCCGGATCTAACAGCTGCCAATCCGTTAGAGAAACTCATTGCTTCATCGAACTTCGGCTCTATAACAGTTTTCCCGTCGTTGTTTACGAATCCCCATTTACCGTTTGAATCCTTATAAGCGATTTCTTCTCCCATATAGATATCCATATCCGCAGCCGCGAAATCGCAATGACTTTTTCCGGATTCGTCATAGATCCCGTATTTACCACTAACGGAAGCAATCACAATACCATTAGAAGCATACTCTCCGGAACCCAACAATTTAATATCATCGAAGTTCTTATCACTAACAGTTTTACCCGACTTATCGATGATCGACCATGTATTGCCATTCTTGACGGAGGCCTTGCCATTGATAAAGCAGGAAACATCATCATATTTATCAAGAATGGTTTTCTCGCTCATATAATCATAAAATGTCCATTTGCCATCCTTGCATATGGGGAGAACACCTTCCGCTATAGCTTTTGATGTTATATCTTTTTCTGCTAAGATTGCCTGAGCAACCATCGAACTGTTATAAACTTTGCTATCCTTTAATGTTGTAAGGAGGTACATATCATTGCTTACCACAGGGCCGGCATAGTCATAGGTACACTCGCATACCCATTTACCTGCAGAATCCAAAATACCCCATTTGGTTCCGTCACACACAGTGAAATATCCCTGGCTACTCATGAGAACTGTAGAAAATATCCGATTATTTTCAGAAACAGAGTAGTAGATGGTATTTCTATATTTGGAAATAACCTTCTTATCTGCTCCTGCCCTCATTGCGTCCTCGTAATAATCTTTTGCTCCACGAAAATCCATTTTGTTTAGGGACTCGGCTATCAATGCTTCCCAAAGATCAGTTCTCTTAGGACAGATTTCGACAACTTGTTTCATTGCTTTGATATACTGATCGCGCGTGATCTCCTCAGCCTCAAGTGCTAAGCCATATGTTTCAAACCACTTATCACGAGTGTTTTTGTTTTCTTTAATTTTTAATGCCTCATCATAAAGACTAATTGCCTTTTGATAAAGTTTCTTGTCTCGGCAGGTGTCAGCCTCTGCAATAGCAGTACTATACGCCCTTGTTTGACTAATCGAGTGTGTAACTTGGATAGTCCAACCGAGTCCAATCAACACAATTAGGACAACCGATAATATAATTCTACCTTTTTTCATAAGCCCTCATCCTCTTAATATAATGAAGCAAAGATTGTTACTAGGTATCCTGCAAAAATGAAGGGACCAAACGGTAATGCACTCTGCAGTTTTTTCTTCTTTGTAGCCAAAAGTATAACAGCTAAAATGGCGCAGGCCGTCATCGCAAAAAATATTGTGCCACATGTCGTGTACACCCCGCCCATCAAGGCAAGAGCACACAGCAATTTAATGTCGCCGAGACCGATTCCGTGTTTGGTAAGAACCATCGCAAGCAGCAGGCAGGCAGCAACACCCACAGTAGCAATAACACTGCTCACTATGTAAGCAGTAGCTCCCGCTTGGTTACTGAAATAGCCAATTCCCAAACAGACAATGCCGCTCAACGAGAGCACAAGCGGATAGATATTCGGAATTCTATGTTCTCTGTAGTCCATTGCTGCAGCGCCGGTTAAACATACGAGAGCAATATTCATCTTTACAATGTTTAACGTCTCGCTTACATTATGAAAAATCGAAATACATGCTGCAATAGAGGAAAGAAACACTGCGCCCGTGAAAATGTAGATCTTTGTCTTGGTGACCACAGTTTCTGGGCAACTGTCATTATCTCTATTCTTATTCAGTATTTTGATTTTACTGGACAGTTTTTCGTCCAGGTTTATATATGCAAGAGCTGCACAGAACAGTGCAACTATAAACCCAAATATGTACTTCATATTTCCTCCGATTCATTTGCGCTAGTTTTAACTGCACCCTGCACAAACAAGGTGCAGTCAAAACTGGCAGCAAGGATTCTCAGTGGATCGTAAAGCCGTCGATGATCTGTTGCACCTGACCAACGATTTTATCCTTGAATACGATAAAAACGCCTGCAAGGATAATTACGATTCCAAGGATAATGAGAATAGAGATGAAGTTTGTATCGCCTCTCTCTTCCTTAACTGCAGTATGCACAATGTTATTTACCTTTGCGCACACCTTGTTAACCAATGATTTGATCATTAATGAGCCCTCCTTTCCTGAGAATTATATATCCAAGCATTTAATGCGGATATTCTATAAACCAAAGCTCTGCATTGCGGCTGCAAGAACAATCATCATAACGCCTAAAAACATTAATGCAATAGGCATAAGTAACGCTCCTGCCGCCTTTTCTCCCTTTTGAAGCATAATCTGCCTATGCGTGGCCCACATTTCAGAAGACTGATTGGCAAGAAATTGAGGAAGATCCCCACCGCCATGCTCGATGCTCTGAATCAATGCCGATGTAAACTTCTTAATGTCATCTGAGTTGGTTTTTTGGCCGAACTCGTATATTGCATCTATCTCAGAAACGCCGTTTTTCATTTGCTCGCAAGAACTCTGCATCATTTCATAGAGCGTGCCTGTTTTGCCGAATGCCACCATTTCCCAAGCTTCATGCAATATTACGCCAGAATTAACAATAAGGGCTAGCTTCGATATTGCGTTTGGGAATTCTTTTTCGCACTCAGTAGTGCGCACCTTTATTTTCCCACTTGTAAAGGTGTAGAAATAATAAACCGATAATGCACATGCAACTACACCAATCAACCCCAAAAAGCCAGACAAATCGGTCAGTACACCTGCGAGTACAAAGAAAATCGCCAAACAAGCGTGGGCAAATGAAATTACCTGTGCCCATATGATTCGAGCATAATACTCACTGTAGTTTTTAGAGTAGTACAAATTGGAATCTTTCCTAAGTACATCTCCCGGGAGGCCGCGGAGTTTGCCAATCTTAAGCTCCTGCCAAGCAAGACCTACGCTATAAATCGCCTTAAACGGAAACGCATCACCAGAAAGCGATTCGAGCATATAGTCGTACTTCGCACCTTTGAAGAGAAGGATTATAAAAAGTATCGATAACACTGTTCCTATAGAGAGCAAGACTATACTCATTTTTACACCATCCTTCCTATTCTATATTGATAATTTTTCGGCCCCAGAAGTAGGAAGACACGAAAATTGCGATTGCGATTGTGGTAACAACAACGCCAAGGAAGGAGGAAAGGTTTGCCGCAAAGCTTGCGCTGGATAACTTTAACATTCCAACAAGAATAATTGGCATGAGACACATTGCATTGTGTTGCAGCTTGTTGGACGCCAGTTTCGTTTCAATTTCTTCCTCTATCGCGATCTTATCACTAATAATGTTGCGGGTCTTTCTAATAACATCCTTAAAGTTTCCGCCCATTCTATAGCAATTGCTTATAACATTTGCAAAGTTTTCAATATCTTCGTTCCCTGCACGTTGCCCAAATGCTGTCATCATCTCTTCGAGAGTGTGACCGTTATCCATGCCAGAGATAATTTCACTCAGTTCCTGGATAATCATGTCCTTTTCAGAATACTGATTTAGCATATCGGACTTAGCGTTGATAAACGAATCGTTCAATGTATTACCTGCAGCTAAAGAAACAGACAAATTCTCAAGCAGGTTCATAAACTGTTTCCTTAACGCTTTATCTCTCTTGTTTTTTAGATTTCTTCTTATAGCAGGAACAAAAAATCTATCAGCTATAAGTCCCACCAAGCAGAAAACTACGATATTGCTAACCATAGTTGCCGTCGTAGGTTCTCCATCCGACTTAAATAAACCTCCATAGAAAATAAGCCCAACTACGCCACCGATGATAAAGGTTAAGAGAAAATAGATTAGTTTCTCCGTGAACGACATGTAATACACCTTGTAATTAAGCATTTGGTTGTTTAATGCCGAGGGTATAAATTGTGGTTCAATTTGTTGTTTCTTTTTTGACATTCCATTCACCTCATATTTCTGCCTTGAATCCAGAAAGCTGCAACTTGAAAGTGTTTTGCATCGGGTTAGATGTTCTCTTCAGCTGACCGGAAACCTTATCAAGTGTGCTATTTTCGTCCTCTTCAAAGACATACAGCGGATTTAGAATAATTTTTCCGTTTTCATACCTAACAACTTCGGTAATTTCCATTGTTTTTCGCGACTTATCGCGCAAACGAGAAAGATGTATAATGATATCTACCGCAGACGCAATTTGCTGGCGAATCGCTTCCAGGGGAAGACCAGCAGCTCCCTGCAAAACCATTGTCTCAAGACGACTGAGCATATCTTCGGTCGAGTTAGCATGACCTGTTGACAAAGAGCCATCATGGCCAGTGTTCATTGCCTGCAACATATCAAGTGCTTCGCCGCCACGAACCTCGCCAACAATGATACGCTCGGGTCGCATACGGAGCGAAGACTTAATTAAATCACGAATCGTAATTTGGCCAGCACCAGAAGCGTTTGCATTTCTCGTTTCAAGGCTTACAAGGTTTTCAATGCCTTCAATTTGTAGCTCCGCCGAATCCTCAATCGTTATAACACGTTCATCTTTTGGAATGTAGTTAGACAAAGCATTCAAAAATGTTGTTTTACCTGAACCGGTACCACCGCTGATGAAAATGTTGTACTTTGCTTTCACAAGAAGCTGTAGTATATCGGCGATTTCCTGTGTTATTGATCCGTATTCAATGAGCTTTTCAATGGTCATTGGCGTTTTAGAAAATTTGCGGATTGTAACGGTTGGACCGCAAAGGGCAATAGGTGGCAACACCACATTCACACGGGAACCATCCGGCAGTCTTGTATCACATATTGGATTGGCCTGGTTAACTTCACGACCTGCCAGGCCAACAATTCGTTGAATAACATCTTCGAGTTTTCGTTGACTTTCAAACTGTTTGTCCAGCTTTGTTAGTCGCCCGCCTTGTTCTATAAAAATGTTTTTGGGGCCATTTATCATAACCTCGGTAATGGTATCATCCTTAATAATAGAGTCGAGTAAACCAAACCCACGAATAGAACTGTATACCTGCTCAACAATGGATACTCTCTGATCAATGGAGCAATACACATTCCCAATTTTTTGAGCAACGATTTCCTCAACTTTGTCTTGCAATTCCTCGTCGCTTATTTGGCTTAAGGAAAGGTTGCTTGATATATAGTTTTTTATATCTAATACGATATCTCTCTCTTGTTCTGTTGTCACTTATTACACGCTCCCATCAATCAGAATATCTTTCCAAACATTTCCATCTTGCTCAGTTGATCAATAACCTGAGTTGTGGTTGCATGCTCGTATCTAGGCGCACCGCCAATGTTCTTTATATTTAACCCCTCAAGGGCTTTCCCGGTTTTGTTGCTAAATTTGTTGTATACCAATGCAAGCCGATTCATTATTGATGACTCGCTATCCTGCTCTAGGATGGATAATGCTTGATGTGCTCTAAAAGTCTTGGTGTTTGCAATTTCAGATCCGTCGCTTACCATAACAACAGCATGGGTCTGGTGAAGAATAGATAATGTGCCCTTGTCAATTGCAAAATCAATGTCCAATACAATGTAATCATAAGATCCGGATAGTTTAATTTCGGAGACCAATCGAATAATGTCTTCTGCGTTAAGTTCGTGTACATCTAATGCGATTTTAGGTTGAGAATAGAAATACACACCTGTGCGATCCTGCTTAACACAGCTCTCAAGCTTTAAAGATAGATTTGTCTTCTTGCTTTTAAGCGCAAACACGATGTCGCTCATATCAAACTGTCCTTCGCCAGTAAAGAAAGCGTCAGAACCGCCGAACTTTTCAAGGTTCAAGTAAAGCGTTTTGCAATTCTTTGATGCAAAATAGATTGCAGCGGAAGCAGCCATAGAAGATGTACCTACTCCGCCGCAAGCGGAGCAAAACGCAAAAACTTTTGCGCTTTCATCGCCAAACTTAAGACCAGAAACGCTTCCAGCTTTTTCAGAATAAACACTAAGAATTTGTTTGTAAATTAAATCTGCTCTTTGGAATTTGCAAATGGCTCTCTGATCGTTTAACTGGTCGACATCAGGGGAGTCCACAAAATAGGCAAAGCCACACCTCTTAGGTAACGCTGTAATATCAATATCAAACGCATCGCTCGCAACAAGTACATCGATTCTGTTCGGATCCAGCGTAGATAGAGCTATGGCTTGGTCTGTAAAAGAATATATTTCAAATTTATCAGCATACTTCGTTCCGAACGCTGCAACAATTCTATTTAAGTAACTTTGGTCCTTTTCCAATATGGCAAGTTTAATTCTCATAACTCAAAACACCCTTCTATTCTCATTCCGCATTTGGCCGTAACTTAGCCACTTGTTCTTTTATCAACTTTATCTGAGGAAGTATATACGATTCCTCGTTGAAAATCATATAATTAGTTACTGCCGTAATGGTCGTATACAAATACGGAGCAACAACACTTACATCACATTTGAGCTTTTCTGCGAGCCTTGATGCATAGGCTTCATATCTTTTGGACAACCTATCAAGAGCAGGCTTCATATCATCTTTGTATTGCTCACTTACACATACCGATACAAAGAAACGCATTGTTGGCGCCATCTCATCAGCTCCGGATCGCAACCGCTTCATCAGACTATCCAAATCTGATAATTCTCTCATTGCCGGGGCAATAAGGCACTTTTCCAAGCGAAGTGCAGCTTCTTCTGCGCAAGCAATAACCGCCTCATCTTTACTCTCGAAATAATAGTACAACCCAGCATTTTGCAGCTTCAATGCACTGCTCAGGCTTCTTGTTGATGTCGAGGTCAGTCCCTTTTCGATGAAAAGGTCGAGACAGATATTGATGACTTCCTTTTTGCGATCATTTTCCATGCTTCTTTTTCTTCAACTTTTCGTTTCTAAACACATATGTTGTTCTGATGTCAAGCGCTTGCTTGGTAGGTGCGCAAAAAAATTTGTCCTTACTTTGCGTAGAACTCAAAGTTCTTACCTTCACGAAAGTACGACAAAGTACGACAAAGTACGACACTACTCCACCTGTTCCGCCTCATAGTACCACTTTTCACGCGAAAAGTCAATGAGTTAAAGCATAATTCTTTGACTTCTTTACTGTAGACGGTTGATTCACGGACTGTTTTTTCAAAAAAATACGGTAAAAATTAGAGTTTTAATGCTGAATTGGGTCTGCATTAGGGGTCAGCGATCCTGGTACCTTGATGATGCTTACGCTTGTAATATCGTAATACTCCCATTTTATAATTAGGGTGGTGACATTTTTATCGAAATATAAGTTGAAAGGAGCACAAATAACATGGCAAAATGTGGCGATAACATTCGCAAAAGAAAAGATGGACGATGGGAGGGGCGTTATAAAAAAGGACGCGCTGCGGACGGCAGTATTATCTACGGTTCAGTATACGGGAAAACCTATAAGGAAGTAAAAGAGAAGATGGCCTCTATCATTAGCCATCCATTACAACTGGCCACACCAAAAGGCCAAGGGAAAACATTTGGTGAGGTGCTGAATTTGTGGATGGATAATAATCGGGCACGCTTAAAGGGCGGGACGATTAATAAATATCAGAACCTTATTGACACACACATTATGCCCGAACTCGGCCTGACGAAAGTCAATGAACTCTCAGCAACGAGGATCAACACATTCCTGGATGAGAAAATTTCAAGAGGCAGGGTCGATGGCTCCGGTGGATTATCGGCCTCTTATGTCAGGAGCATCATGCTGGTAATCAATGCCGCCATAAAATATGCGGTTAGCGAGCAGCTGTGTTCGCCACTGAAAACTCCTATTTGTAAGCCCTCGGTGGATAAAACAGAATTGTCCATTCTAAGCTCGGAAGAACAGAATAAACTTGAAACTTCGCTGCTGAATAACTTCGACTTAACAGGTGCTGGGATATATATTTCGCTTCATACCGGACTGAGGATCGGCGAGGTTTGCAGCCTTGCATGGAACGATATTGACATGAATAAAAGAGTTATTCATGTCCGTCATACTGTCGCACGAATCAGAAGCGGCAATTCTGGCGGTTCTACAATATTGATTATAGACACCCCAAAAACCAAAGCGTCCAAACGCGATATTCCTATTTCGTCGACACTGCTGCCAATATTGCTTAAACTGAAAACTCTATCCAGTAAAGGCTTTCTTTTGACTGGAACGAGCGAATTCATTAAGCCCCGTACATTTGAGTACCGCTACCATAAGATCCTTGATGATTGCGGCATTGCTTCAGTGAATTACCACGTTTTGAGGCATACCTTCGCCACACGCTGCGTAGAAGCCGGTGTAGATATCAAGTCTCTCAGCGAAATCCTCGGGCACGGGAATGTAAGTGTTACTCTTAACACATATGTACATTCCTCATTGGAAATGAAGAGAAACCAGCTTGAAAAACTGGCCATCTTATCTGCTTGAGCTTAGCGATCCATTGTGGTCAAAATAATGGTCAACAAGTCCTCAAAGTCAAGCAAATACAAGGGTTTGTAGGGTTTTGCTGTAGAACTTTGAGTTCTACGCAAAAGAAGGGCCGATTGCCCCTAAAATTTAACTCGTTTAAAAAATTAGCGAATGAAGCTGTTTGAGCCTCATTCGCTTTCCTTTTTTATACACCAAAATACTTTAGGCATCTTTTGAGTGGCTTTGCATGCACTAATTGTACCATTGTTATGGCGAGCAATCCTATAATAACCGCTAAATATATCGCCCGGTATTCTGGCGCAAACTGCATCACCTGGATCATATCGTCATATGCAATTTCCAACCCAGTCCGGAAGAAAACCAGTGCCCATAACGACACAAAAAAAGACAATGCGCAGATGCCTTTTATCACAAACCAAAGATACCACAATAAGAATGTTTTAGGGGAGCGTATTCCGGTTAATACTGCTGGGAAAAGCATCCCGCCAAAGCCTACTAAAACCACGCTTTTTAGATTCATAGAATCAAACCTGCAAAGTACATTCGGTATAGGAAAAAGGTGAAATTCATATATCTGTGCGCCTGAGATCCACGCTGCAATGGAATGCCCCAGTTCGTGTGTAAACGGATAAACTATAATTGCTGCCACGAGGCCAATAGCAATAAGCAATACGCCTTTGAAAACATCTTTCATGACATCACCATTTTTATTCTTTCCCAATGCTCTAAAAAATAAGCGGCAGGGACTTCTTTTTCCCCACCGCACTCACATTCACATCGCCATATAGTTCCTTTTCCCGGTATTGTCCGAACGATCTCTTTGGCCGTGAGGCGTCCGAACTTTTGATTGGTTATGTCCTTTTTCATCCTACTGGCAAAAGCAGCTTTGCTATTATACTCTCATAAGATACGAACGGATCATCCCAGTACCGGGAATCATGGGAATTCTCCGTATTATCGCCGAGCACATAGAAACAGTTTTCAGGGACAGTTACTACGGTATCCTTGTGAATAAGAGTGTCTCCTTCGCATGCTGCTATCCTTTTCACGAGGCAGGAACCGTCGTGATGAAAAATGATAATATCGCCGGTTTCCAGTTCATCAAAGAGCCTTAGTCCGAGAAGCAAGCTTCCGGTTTTAAGTGTCGGCTCCATTGATGCAGTCGGCACATAGCCGAGCAAAAATACGCTTTGAAAAAGAACAATTATAATGATGGATGCAAGGACCGGAATAAGAATAGGGCACAGTTTCTTGAGTCTTCCCATATACATCTCCTTCGAGTAAATAATAAGGCCGCTGAGAAACATATCTCAGCGGCCATGTTGTATATATTACATTTCTGCCAGCGCTAATATTTCCGGCCGGTTTTTCAGGTATTTTCTCGCCTTGGATACCCAGGCACAAACAAGATTGGCAGACACACCAAGCTCATTTCCGATTTCCTTGCTGGAGCGTCCCTCGGCCATCTGAATCATCGCATCGATTCCTTTGAGCACGCACGGCGAAGCTTCCTGTTTTGCTACTTTGAGTGCGGCCTGCACATCCAACTGCGTTGCGACATCTGCAATCGATATGGTCGGCTCTTCTACAACCAAGGGAATCATATCACTTGAAAGTTCCGTTGCCTGCCGCCTGGTCGAATAGATCAGCGCATCGCAAATCTCGTTCCATATCAGGCGGTAGGCGTAGGTAGAGAAGATCCCGCCTTTGTCTGTTGCCACGGCCTTGCAGAGACCGATGCAGCCGATCTGAAAAATATCGTCGTAAGTATAGATACCCAACTGATACGGGCCGTGGACTTTATCGTTAATCACTTTCTGAACCAGCCGAATATTCTGCTCCACTTTTTTCTGCTGTTCTGCTGTCAGGGTCATGACGCCAGTGCGCCTCCTTTCTGTGCATAATATCGCCCCCGCGTTTTGGCTTTCCGCCGTTCTAAGAGCTTTCTGCTTTCTTCGATCACCTGCTTACAGTAATACTCGCCGAGATGTCCAATGTGCGCTTCGGAAAGCGGCGCCATAATCAGATCGGCCAGCCATTGGTATGCGTCCTGCTTACTCATATAACCGGATTCATAAAGCTGGTCAAAATAATGGTGCGCTGTGCGGCGCAATGTACGCAGCTCGTGATTGGCCATACTGCCGACCGGAATATTCGTGCCGGCATGGACGCGGACATACGAGTCGCATTCGGGATAGCGGGAACACACATAAAGCATGGTCCCTCTGGAATTGTCGCGGTAGATCCCATCTGCACTTCTGTACACAACAGGACTGCCGCAGTAGGGGCACCGCATCCCGCCCCGGTCAAACCCCTTTCTTTTCTTCTTTTTATTCATAGTTCAATATTACCTCCGAGAAAAACAAAAAGCCGGAAGAACTGCGTTAAAACATACAGCACAAATGATCACTGTATGGATTCAAGCAGCCTTCCGGCTATCATATTCAATTGCCTGCGTTATTGTGGACTTGCTCAGTGCGCAAATCCGTAACGATTCCTTGCCTCTTCCCGAGACGAAGTCTGACGCCATACCATAGACGTATCGAGAGCCTGAACGCAAGCTCCTGCCACGCCTATAGTATAGCAGAGAAGTGCCGAAAAGTCAAGGTTTATCAGCATTTTCACGCCGAATTTTGCGATAAATATCGCAACTTTTCCGCTTTTCTCTGTCAGACTCAGTCTGGGGGATTATTCCTCGTCTTCTTCGTCATCTGGCGCCTCATTTTCACGCTTTTTCTTGAGAATCTGCATGACGATCAGCGTGCCGATTGCAATGACCATACCGCCTGCAAAGAGGATGATATGCAGCGTCGGAATGCCGGATACGGCTTTCTCATTTGACTCAGGGTTTTGCTCTGTTGTGGCAGGAGCTTGCGTCTGGGCTGTTGAGTTTGCCGTATCCTCCGGTTCCGGAATCGAAGTTGAGGAATTTATACAGGTCAGAATGTACTGGGAGCTGCCGCCGATCTCAAGGCGGAGCACGCCATCCGTTCCGACCTTGACGGTGCCGGGGTAAACCCCGGCGTCCGTCTTGAGCTGGAACTCTACGCCCGACCATGATGTGCCAAGCTGGATCTCCAGTTGTTCTGCTTTTACCACCTGCAGTTCGCTGCCGTCCGTGCCTTGCTGCGCCGCACAGACCGGTGTGACCGGAATGCAGAGAATGCAAAGCAGCGACAGGATCAGCAGAATGCCTTTTGTCAGTTTTGTTTTCATTGTCTTACCTCCTTGGTCAGTCCGCAAGATGCTTCTTCTTGCGGGAATAAAGAATGGTACCGATCAGGACGCCAAGGCTTGCGAGCATCAGACCCAACCATAGAGCCATATGAGAATTGTCACCGGTCTTCGGGCTGCCCGGATGGTCGGTCGTGACCTTATCGTTATGGACATTGACCGTCAGCGTTTCATCAGTGGCCAGCTCGATCTCAAAAGGATCCGGGCGTTTATACCCGGCGCTGACGCTGTCCTCAACTTCCGTCACGGTATATTTGCCGATGCGCAGGTTTTCAATGAAGATCTCACCGTTTGCGTCGGTCGTGAAAACTTCATCGTAATTCTCACCCGTGATACGGAAGCTGAATCCTTCCACACGACCGTCCGAGGAGGTCTTCACGATCTTCAAATTGCCGACCATATGGTCGTTGATGAAGCCAATGCCGGCTTTGTTCTCTACTTTCACCATCTCGCCATCAGTTACGATCTCAAAATAATAGTATCCGTTATCCTTGACATAGTTTACAGGTGCCTGCTTTTCATAGAGGAAGTATCCGCCGTAACGCAGCTCCGCGAGTTCATACAGACCGGGTTCGCATTCCGAAAGGGTACCAACCAATTCGTCCACATCCGGATCGAACTGCTGATTCCCGTTTACATTGCGGTAGACCTCAAACACGGCGCCGGTAAGCAGATGGTCGGGATAATCCTTATCGACCTTGGTCGTATGGACTGCGCCATAGATATGGCGGTTCTCGGCCTTGAGCTCGATCACGGCGCCATCCGTAGTAATGTCGACCGGGAACTCTGTCTTGTTGAGGACGAAGCCCTCGGCAGGTTTCAACTCGCACACGATCCATTTCCCGAATCGCACATTCTTAAAGGTGAAGATGCCGTCTGCATCGGACACCGCCGTCAACACGGCGTTTTCCTCTGTGAATTCCGTATCATCCTCCGTAAAGAGGCCAAACATCGCACCCACAACCGACTTTCCGTCTTCGTCGACCTTGTAGCCTTTGATGTCGCCGCGAATGAATTTGTTCTCGACGGTAATGAAAACGGTTTTGCCGTCCTCGGTGATTTCTACCTCGAACGGTGTTTCATTGAGCACATACCCGGTCGCCGGCTTCAGCTCACGGATGATCCATTTCCCGTACCGGATATCTTCAAAGCGGAACTTACCAGTGCTGTCAGACTCCGTTACACGCACAGCAGTTTCCTCGGTAAACTCCGTTTCATCTTCACGGAACAAACCGAATACTGCACCGGCGATTACATTTCCGTCCTCGTCGAGCTTAGTGCCTTCAATGTCACCGCGGATATACCGATTCTCCAGTTGGATGTTCACCACATCGCCGTCTTCGGATACCGTGACCGGATACGCCTTCTCGTTGAGGACAAAGCCCTTGGCTGGCTGGATCTCACGAACGACCCAGGTTCCGAAGGGCACCTTTTCAAATTTGAAGGTACCGTCCTGTGCGCTTTCCGCCGTTAAATACGCATTTCCAGCCGTATACTCATTTTCATCATTGCGGAACAGACCGAAAATCGCACCGGCGATCACATGTCCCTCCTCATCGACCTTGCGGCCGGAAACCGTACCGTACTTGAGGTCGTTTTTGATCGGTGTTCCATCATTGACAGAGATCTCGACCACCTGAGTTTCCTGCGAACCGTAGGAAAACTCGAATTCATATTGGGTGTCATCCAGGATGTAGTGCTCGTCCGCACTGCGTTCCTGCAGGTAATAGCTGCCCAGAGACAGGTCGGTACTGACCGTCGCCATGCCGTTATCATCAAAGGTCACGATCTCAATGAGCCCACCTGCCGGAATGACGGTCCCGTCACCGGCAACCAGATCAGTCTTGGCATACAGACCGAAGGTGATGTTTTTCAGCTCGCCGTTCATACCGATGCCGAAGAGCTCATTCTGCTCCAACACCTTGCTCAAGGATACTTTGACCTTTTGACGCTCGTTATAGAGATTACCGGCGGTTTCCGTAATGGCGACCTCCTGACCGGCGTAATTCAGCTCCACCGTCTGAATCGTGCCGTTCAAAACCATCCCGTGCGGCGCGGTGATCTCCCGGATCTCATATTTTCCGAGATACAGCTCCTTGCTCGATGCCACGCCGTCAGACTCAGTCGTGATCGTATCCACGATCTCGCCCTTTGCGTAATGCATGACGCCGTCAAGCGTATAAATATCTTCTGCGGCACGGATCTCAAACACTGCGCCGGGCAGACTCTTGACCGCATAGACCGGTTTATAGATCCCGTCCGCTTCCGTAACCGTCCAGAATACTTCACCGGTCTTAGTGATATGGATGATACCTTTCTGCGGCATATTGGAACGGGTGACTTCGATCAATGTGATGCCGCCGTCCTCGGTCACTGTGTCTGCGGTCACATCAAAATAGACCGGATCAGAGTTCAATACATAGCCATACGGGGCCTTGACCTCCACAATGGAGTACCCTTTTCCGAACGGAAGAACTTCCGGAGTGATCAGATAGCCTTCCGCGTTGGTGTAGAAGGTGTCGATCACCGTCAGTTCCGGATAGGTGTACTGCATGGTAACCCTGGTATCGTCCGGGTTATAAATCTGGAACGCTGCGCCTGCATACGGGATACTCAGACCAGATTCTGCATCCGTCTTTTGAATCTTGAGATATCCGGTAAAGGGTGCGTTGTTAAGCAGATACTGATAGCAGCACCCGTCTTTATCAATGAAGACATCGAAGGGCGCTGCCAAATCAAAGCCCTCCGTGCCTTTCGTCTGTCTGACTGTATAGACGCCGTAAGGAAGCTGCTTCGTTCCGGCATATCCGTGCTCGTCGGTAATCAGGTAGTCTCGTTCCGTATCCCTGGCTTTCTCGTAAGATCCCGCAGTCTTCAAATACACCTCAAATTCCGCTCCGGCCTCAACCGTCTCCAGACCGGTACTGCCGTCATCCATGTGTTTGATGAGATACAGGCTGCCGAAGATGATGTCCTCATAGACATCCAACTCTTCCGTGTTCTTCTCCAGCGTATACTGTCCGGGCGTCACACCGAGCCAGTAGACGGTCTCGTCCAAAAGATAGCCTTCCGATGGCGTGATCTCACGGATGTTCCAACCCTCGCCGCAGGGATAGTAGTCGGTCAGGAAATATCCGTTTTTATCCGTCACATAGGTGTCCACAAGTTCATCATAACGATAAACGCCGTAAACTGCTCCGCCGAGTGTGGCATCGCCCTGGGTTTCCCCGTAAGGATAGCCGAGTTTTTCCACAATGCTGTCTGAGTCGAGCGAGAGCATCTTTGTGGTTCCATACTCACTATTGCCGCGAAGAGAGGCATCGACCTTGAGGACATCGGCACGCCATTTCTTGAGGATATTATCAAATCGGCGCTCGGTCACTCTATTCCACTCGACCGAAATGTTCTGCACCTCCGGGATCACATATCGCTCTGGGGTGTTCTCTTCGGAAAGCGTGTAGTCCGTACCAATCGGGACACGCTCAAACACAGCTGTGCCGGCCGCATTGGTTGCAACGGTCATATCCACACGCTCACCGTATTCGGAGATGCCGGTCAGGCGGAAAATCAGGCCCTCCACCAAGCCGTCTTCGGCGGTCTTGCGGACTTTGACCATACCGTACTGGCGCAGGTTGGCAATGTCCAGGGTGATAAGCGGACTGTTATCGTTGATCGTCACTTTCCACTGTGCATCACCGTCCGGCTGGTAATTGACCGGAACCTTGGTCTCTTTCACAATATAATCGCCATAGATGATCTCACCGGACTTGGCATAGCCGTTTTTGTCTGTAGGTCCGATCACGGCGACTTCTTCACCGGCGAGATCGTAGACGGTAAATTCTGCTCCGCTGAGGTCCTTCCCGGATTCGGCATCGGATTTCAGAACTTCAATATGACCCTTTTTGAGCCGGTTATAAGCATTGACCGTTGCCAGGCTGCCGTGTGCGGTATCAATGGTGACCTTCCATTCCGTCTGGCCGTCCGGCTCATAGTTGAATGGGAAGGTCGTCTCGACCACTCGGTAGGAGCCGTAAGGAATATCTGCGGATTTGGCATATCCACGATCATTGGTCGGCCCGATGGTTGTTACCTTTGCGCCAGACATATCGTAGACTGTGAAAATGGCCCCTTTGAGTGCCTCATTGGTGCTGGATGATTTTTTATAGACCTCAATATTGCCTTTTTTCAGCTCATTGACAGCCTGGATCGTTACCACGCCGTTATTGGAAGCGCTGACTGTGCGGGTCCACTCCTTGGTTCCCGAATAGGTGTAGTCCGTCGGGAAGACCGTTTCCACGATTTTGTAGGTGCCAAACGGCAACCGCTCTTTGGTGCAGGCGTAGCCACGGCTGTTGGTAGGACCGATGGCATATTCTGCTCCGGTCGAGGTGTTGGTGGCAATAAAATAAGCGCCGCTCAATGCTGCGCCCTTCGGATCCTTTTTATAGACTTCGATTTTGCCGGCCGCCTCTACGAATTCCGGAGTAACGACCTGTACGACGGCTTCCGGGTAATCACCCTTGGACATGCCAACAATGGAACTGAGTTCCGGCCCGCGGTCGTTACCGACATGAGTCACAAAATGGATACCATTATAATATCCCGCATAGAGTGCCACATGAGCGATGTCCCCGGTCGGGATGTGTTTGAAAATAATGAGAGATCCAATCGGGATATCCTCACTTGGAATGAAATTGTTGCCGTTCGCATTCTGGCTGAAGCTGATGCGGCGTGCCGTTCCGGCACTGACCCACGCATTCGCAGCAGCGTTGTATGCCGTTGCGGTGCGTAGATTGTATGGACGGGTTGCGCTGCTGGTGTCAATGCCCGCAATGTTGGGCAGATAGTTGTAGTACACATACGAAACATAGGAGGCACAGCAAAGGCCGCTGCTCTCGAATCCGGCGATATCCGGTGCGAGCCCGGTTGCCGTACCGCTTTTTGCAACGGTCTCCGTGCCGTACTTATTCAGCCCATAGGAAATCTTCGAGAGATAGGCTGTCGCACCACCGCTGTACTTCTTGAAAATCGTTCCGTCATCCTTCTGCGCCTGTACCTTATAGCCGGTGTATTCCAGCGCATCGAGAAAAACATTGTCCAGCATCTCTGCCGGAATGTCAGATGCCGGCGCCGCAAAAACGCTCGTCGGCAACATCGATACGAGCATCAGCATTGCCAAAAGCATTGACAGAATGCGTGCGGTGAATTTCTTGTTCATCTTGGTATCTTCCTTTCTTAATTTGTGTATGAAAAGAGCCCCACCGTTTTTGGTGAGGCTGCAATTCCTTGATGGTTCTTAAAGATTGTCCGTGTTTTCAGCGGTAACTGCGATATCGCAATACCACATGCCGCTTTCATAGGTCACGCCGACGGCAATATATCCATACTCGGCCGAGCCGATATAGCACCAATGCTCTGCGCTGTTTTTGACCAAGGTTGCCAGCTTGTAGGCAACTTCGTCCACCGTACCGACATAACCGGCCTTTGCAATGGCTTCGTTGGCATTTGCACGGTAGTACGGCTCGCCGCTGCCGCCGTAGACGCTCGGGTCCACATACTCGCCATACTGAAGCGCTGTCGCCGCTGCACGCTCATCGTTTGTATCATGCGCAAAATTGCCGATGAGCTGTCGGCTTCGATACTCAGCATAGCTCGTAAGACCCGGCAGTTTGACTGCGGAAGATGTGCGGAAGCTGTTGATGTACTCCAGCACCTTATCAGCAACCGCCCGTGTGTCCTCGGCCCCGGCATACGCTTTCGCGGATTCCGAAGGCGGTTCCGTAGGCTTTGTTTCCGGCTCGGTCTGAGGGGGAGTCGTAGACTCAGTGACCTTTTCGCTTTCCGGTTCAGTAGTCGACATTGGATCTGCCGGCTTGGCAGGGGCTGTCGTCTCACTTTCGGTTGGGTCTGATGTGACGGTCGTATCCTGAGATGTCTGGCTCTCCTCCAGGGAACTCTCCGATTCAGTCTGGTGAGCAGAGGACTCATTGGCAATTGCTGAGCCCGGGATCCCAGAAGGTACGGAACTATCAGCCGAGTCTGTGGTATGACAGGCGGCAAGTGTCAGGCAGAATGCCAATGCGCAGGATAAAATCAAAAGCTTTTTCATGATGCATACTCCCGGTTCGTGTTTTTACCATCATTACACGGACGAGTCTGGGATTTTACAACTCAGCACGCAAGCTTATAAAAGCCGCGGTCCGCTTCGTCGACGCACCGGTCGAGGATTTCGTAAAATCGCTTGGCATCCAACTCGGTATCCAGCCAGTGTGTGGCACGGTAGGAATAGCAGCCGACTTCGTCGTTGATCGCATGACTTCCAAGCACGCTTCTCAGATTCAGATCGTTTGCGATCCGGCACTGTTTTGCGGTACCCGGATGGGTAAGCGCCTTGGCGAGGCAAACCACCATCAGCGGGTGAAGCTCGGAAAACGAGATCTGCAGGTAATAATCCCGATACCTGCCCATGATCGAAGTTTCATCCTGACTGTCGATCGGCAGCTCTGTCAGAAGCATCTGACGGGTATGCTCGGCGATCTCTTTCCTGCGATGCTGTTCTTGCTGACTCAGATCACAATGTAGCATAAAATCTCCTTTCTTTTCTCAATGCGGCATGGCAATGTGGGTGATGGCGCCCCAGATCCGGTTGGTCTCGTGATTGATCCCGAGGATTCGGACGGTGACTCTGGCGCCTCTCGGTGGGCGTCCCCGTTTGGGATAACTGCACAGGCAGTCGATGCCGCCGTCCAGCGCCACAAACACGCCGTTCACATCCACCATACTGACAGTACCGACATAACGGTTGCCAACAGAATATCTGCGCAGAGCTTTCTCATACGGATTTTCTCCCGCCTGTTTCACGGAGGCGGAAACCCTAACATGGTCACGGTCGCTGCGATCTACATCCAATACTTTGACGAGGATGCGCTGTCCGGGCTGGAAGTGAGCCGCTGCGTCCATCCAGCGTTGGTAGCTCAGTTCCTTGAGGGGAATGTAGCTCTCCACACCGAACAGGTCGATAAAGATTCCTGCACGGATGGCAGAGACAACTCTGGCTTCTGCGCAAACGCCGGCATAGATGCGGTTGTTGCCGTCCCGGTCTGTGCCGAAATACATTTCTTTTCTTTTGGCGCGCATGGCTTCCAAGCGGCTCGCCGCTGCAATACCGGATTTGGGATCGATGCCTTTTACGATGTAATCGACTTCGGCGCCGAGGCGCTTGGTCAGCATGTAATGAAGTACCTCGTCCGGGTCACGCCCGCGATAATCTTCGGGCGGCTCCACTGCTTCGGCAGCAGGAATGATGACTTTGAACTCACCGTGATACAGGACTGCAAAGGCATGGCGTGGGTTATCCGCCGACTGTTCCACACCCTGAATTGTCCCGGTCAGGATACGGCCGCTTCGCTGTGACTCAATGAGGTCGAGCAGGTCGTTTTTGGCCTTATCCGCCTCCGTTTCGACCGTCGGACGATCGTCAATGGACAGTACCGACACGCTCGGTTTGGTGTAAGTGCGTTTTCTCTTGGGCTTTGGCGCTGCATCGACGCCGTCTTCCTTGGCATTCGGTGCATTTTCAGGTTCTGTGTCAGACTGGGATGGTTCCGGCTCTGTCTTCTTGCGCCTGCGGGGCTTTTTAACCTCGGTCTGAGATTCGGTCGGTTCGTTGAGAGCTCCATCCGGAATTCCGGCCGAAGAGGCCTCCGCTTTCTTCGAATCTGTTTCAGTCTGGGAGAGCGAGGCATCACAGGTGTCATCCGGTGCCCCTTCGGCAGGTGATGCTGTGATATTCTCCTCAGCCTGGGATTCCTGCGCCTCCAAAGGAGTCGTCATCTCCTCGGGAAGCTCTGCTTTCTTTTTGGTTGGCATAGATTGTCCTCCTTTATTTGTTAAAATTCACTCGGCGGTTGTGCCGAGCTGTATAAGCTTTTTCTGCGCGTCGCTTTCTTGGGCGGCGCCGGTTCGGTGTCAGACTGGATCGGTTCGGGAATCATCGTATCGGCTGCCGGCTGATAATCATATACCGATGCCTTTACAATCTGCTTTGCCATCGGGTGCTTTGTGAAATCCAGTTTGTTCAGCTTCAAAATGTTGTGCCCGCGTATGATGCAGAGCAGTTCTTCATTGGGAAGCCGTAAAACCTCATCCGGTGTGAGAAGCCGTCTGCGTCCCTGACCCTCAGTATGACGGTACTGGGGAATGACCTGCGCTACTGCGATGGTCTGACGGACCGTCATGGTAGAATTGACCTGCACGGACATATCACCGGACCGGGCTGAGATGTACTCGGCTGATACGTCATCGGTGCAACCGAGCATCAGCTGGATGTCGCAGTTGCCGATGATTTCGGCCCACAGATTCTTGGGATACCGATTCTGCAGCTGACCGAGGCTCTGCACGGCCAGCATGACTCGGATATCTCTCGACCGTACAACAGAAAGGGATCTTGCAAAATCGGATCCGTCTTCCGCGCCTCCAATGCGGCCCACATTGTTAAACTCATCCAATATCAGATTGACGGGCACATCGCAGCGGCCGTTCGGACGACCGTCGGCATATCGAGTCAGTTTGATGAACATGAATGAGAAAAAGAGCGATGACAGGAACGCCATCGTAGCGTCCTGATCGCTCAGCACAATGTAATAGATGCATTTGTTTCTGCCGGGCGCCGTCAGGTCGATGTCAGACCGACTCGTGATCCGCTGGACTGCTTGGTTCTGAAGCACCTGAAGGCGTGTGCCCAGCCCCAGTATGATGCCGGAACGCACCGTATCACTGGACTGAGCAAACAGATTAAACGGCGCCCGTGCCGGATGGTCAAGCGGCAGCTTATCAAACATAGCGGTCAACTGCCGTTCACTGTTTTGCGTAAGCAGCTGATATACGGCGGACAGATGCTTCATATCAGGGCTTCGGGTCCGATCCTGATCGATAAGCAGGATGAGCGCCTTCAAAAGATTGCCCTCGCCGTTGTCCCAGAAGTGGTCGCCCTTGCCTGAGCTGGTGTTGCCGATGATGACATTGGTCAGCACCTGCGCCATCAATGTGTCGCCGTTCAAGTCTGACATACAGTTCCACGAGTCGCTGTGCTCAGGGGATACGAGATTATAGATCTTCACATCGTAGCCCGCGTTTCGGAACATTTCCGAGGTATCGGCATAAAGCTCGCCCTTGCTGTCGGTCACGATTACGGACTCGCTGCGCCGCAGCGCCTGAAACAGCGCATTTCGGATAATCGCACGCGACTTCATGGTACCGGATGCGCCGAAAATGGCAATATGGCGGTTGAGTCTGGTGTCCTCCGGCATACAGACGGCTTTTCCGTTGTACTCGCCAAGAATCGTACCTTTGGCATCAGGAACCGGCGATATCTCCAGAACTTCCTTCATTTCTTTTTCGTCCATCCAGGATGCCGTGCCGTAGATACCGGATTTGCTTCTGGCAAAGCCGCGAGGGTCATGCTGCTTCCCGTCAAACTTATCGTGGAGCTTCACATAGGCAAAGATGGCGCCGGCAATCAGCAGGATCATCAGAATGCCTTTGATCCCGTTGCCACTGAAAGCTGCCGGAAAACAAATCAGCGGATTCCAGCTTACCGGTTTCATCGTGCTTTCACCGGAAACGCCGCCGCTGTCCATCCACGCTGCGTAGTTGTCGAGCAATTGGCCAAGCATACCGCCCAGATAAAATAGTCCGATGCATCCCAGTATGGCAGCGATGATAATGGATATCTTGCGGTTTTTATCGCTCAAATAAATTTCTCCTTTCCGGGTCGAGTTCTGCTTCCACAGCATCAAACCCAATCGTTTTTATTGTCACACGGCTTCCGAGATACTCCCGGATGAATGCCATCTGGTATGGATAACACAGCACCTCATAATTTCCACGCTGATTCTCGACGGCTTCCTTGAAGCGAACCAGCCTTGCGAGATCTCCGTCCAGATGTGAGAACACATAGGCATCACCGATTTTTGCGTCATACTCAAACAGCCCACGGTCATAGGTCCGCACATCCGGGTCAAACAGAAGCTCCAAAAGCCGTTCTTTCCATTCGGGTACGGTCATAAGCCGCAGCTGGCGAATGCCATGCTCATCCATTGGGATGAAATACAGATTCCGGTAGATCGCATCAAACCGGAACTCCGGCCGTTTGGTTGTGTCGGACTCCAGCAGTGTCTTCAGCGCTACGCTCTCAGACTGGCCGAACAGAATGGCGGCCGGTGTTGCATCGGTGCCGGCATTCAGGCGGCTGATCTCAATGACGCTGTGCAGCGTTTTGAACTCGCCCTTACCACTCCATTTCATCACGGCGCTGCGCGTGTTATAAACGGCGTATGGGCGCTGCCCGAGATAGGCGGTTCCCACCATCCGGGTAAACATGGTTTTGTTCATCTCCGCTTCGCCGAGCTTCTTCAGCTCTTTGGCAAGATAAAAGCACGGCGCATCGGGAATCCGTTTGGTAATGATCCGGTTTTGAAGAATGGGAAGCATATACGGTCGGCATTCAATACCTGAGCGCATACACATAGCCACGGTTTCGGCAACACGGTGGTTTCTGTCCCGGTGTGCGGCATTCCCAGGGAATTTGTGTTCCCAAAAGGCGTCCATGTAGTACCGGTAAGCGTTTGGGTGAAGCCAATCCAGTATAGGGAGAGCGCCCTTATAAAAGCGCACAGATCTGCTGTTACCCTTGCCGGTAACGGTAAGCAGGCGTGTGGTCAGTTCCGTTTCCGTTTGAGGAATGCGAAATGTTTCCGGTGTGGTGAGCTTATGAACCAGGGCTTTGTAAGCGCGTTCATTGCCGAGTAGGTAGAGTGAACGAATCGGATATTCACCGACGATGGAAAGCATGGTGATGAGCTGCCGGAGCTGACTGCCCGGGCGGAAGTATTGCATAGGCGCATCACCTCGCTTTGTAAGAAATTCCGACCACATGACTGCTCTCTTTGTCGGAATTTCCGCCGTGAAATCTGCCCCAAATCGCCGCTATACCGGGCGTTTTCGACTCCCAACTTCTTATGTAAGTTTTCCGGGGCGGAAAACGGCGGTTTTTACATAAGATTTTCTCCTTAACAAAAGCGGACTTCATAGAGCTTTACCCCCTTATCCGGCAGCGTTTTCTCTTCGACCATCCACACGGGAAAGTCGTGTTTGGGAATCACATAGACTTCCGTGCGGTCCTCGCTTCCGGCAGCGCTGCAATAGTAATGCGAGCAAACTGCCGGGTGATCGTCGGGCAGAACATACAGCGCCAGAATATCCGTGACCATATTGGTTTCGATATTATCGTGATCACGCATGGCCCGTTCCGGGCGGCTTCTATCGTACACATGACGGTAGGCAAGCACGCAATCCCGAAAGCGGACCGGAGGCTTACCCTCAAAAAACTTCCGCATAGCCGGATAAAGATAAGACCTGATATAGTCCGCTGAGCCGGATGCTTTCTTCGGCAGCAGTACAGGAATACGAATGGAAAACCATCCCTCGACCGTAAATCCAACTTCAACAGGAATCGTATCGGATATGATCGCATCCGTTTGAGTTGTTGCCCCGACTGCTCCGGTGTAGGCCGGAAGGACACGGGTGAGAAGGACTGTCTGCTCGGACAGTTCCTCAAGCCGAAGCGCCCGGTTATAGCTTTCCAGAAGGTTTCCGTTTTCGTAAAACCAGCGGACGGCAGCAGCTTGTTCCTTCATGCGGGACAGCTTGGCTTCTACTTTGCCGAGCGTCTTCATATAGGTCGTTTCAGCCTTCATGCTCGGTCGCCTCCTCACTGTAAAAACGAACTTCCGGTTCGTCCTGGCCGCAAAAATCCACCGTGGCGAACAGACACGGCGCATTCGGCAGCCGAACAGTGCTCACCATATCGATCCGAGGCACCACAACGATATATTTCATATCTTCCTGGGGCTGAAGCAGCTTCAGCAGATTCTGCTCACCGTCATAGAGCACCACGATCTCATAGCCGACATTTTCTTTCAGGAAAAATAGCTGCGACGGGTAGACTGCCGGATAATGCGCCATCGGTTCCACCTTGTCAATGAATCGGAGCAGCACCCATATTGCCAGGATCATCCGCTGATCCGGCTGGCACATCGGGTCAAGCCCGATATAATAACCACCGGAAACATCTGCGATACGCATCTGCCTTTTCAGATTCCGCAGGATCTTTTCTGCCGTCTGCGGCGGCTTTTGCAGCATCTTTATGATTTGCGCACGGGGCAAGGCTCCGTATTGCGAGAGCCATTTGACCACATACTGTTCATCGGTCAACAGCACGATAACCACCTCCTTTTTGTACTCATTTGCGCCAAAATGCGTATTCCGTGCAAAATACGCACTGTTAATCCGCCTCCTGCTGCCGCTCCTTGAGAATGGCTTCCAGCTCGGCACGGTCGGTCGTGATCATTTCCTGTTCCTCTTTGGACGCCTTAATGATGACAGGCACCTTACTGTTGTTGGAACAGATCAGCGCCTCGCCGCGTTCAAAGCGGGTAATGGAACGGATCTCGGTTTTCGTAAGCTTCAGCGTATCCCGGACAAACTCCGCTTCGTCCGGTTCCAGATTCAGAATGATCTTATTTTTGGAATTATTGATAATTGCCCGACCGTAGCGACCATCTTCCAATCCGAAGAAATCGGACAGGTCCTGCGTTGCGGAAATCGCCGCGCCGCCGAAGCCTCGGATGACCTTGAATATTTCCAGGCAGAACTCTGCCGCCATCCGGTTGGAACCGGCACCGATCAGCTGCCAGATCTCGTCGATCATAATGGCCTTCTTTTTTGTGCGGTCGCTTTTGATTTTATCCCAGACATAATCAAGGGCGATCATCATACCCACAGGCAGCAGCTTGCCCTTCAGCTCCGACAGGTCGAGAACGATATACTTATTAGACAGGTCCACATTCGTCTGCTGATTGAAGGACTGCGCCGAGCCGGTGACAAAGCGGCTGACAATGACGGCGATGCGCTTGGTCATTTCATTCTTTTGCAGTTCCTCATGCAGATCTCCGAGGATCGGCATGGCCTTCATCTTCGGCGGAACGGCATTGCGGTCCTCATAGACCGAATCGTTATCATGCGTGATACCGAACTTGCCGTAGGTACGGATCAGCGCCTCATCCAGCATCTGCTCCTCTTCGTTGGTCATGTCCGGAATCAGCAGTGAGAAGAAGATCATCAGCTGCTGAATTTTCTGCGCCAGAAGGGAGTCCATCTCGCTGTAATCCAACTCATCGATCAGTTCCATCTCTGGACTGATGGTGTGCCGGATCTCCATAATATTGATGCAGTGCGGTGAGCCCGGTGCAATCTTGATAAACTGACCGCCGATGCGGTTGCATGCACGCCGGAACTCATGTCCCTTGATAGGAGCAATGATATAGCACTGAATGCCACGCATACGCATACGCAGTGCCAGTAACTGCATGGTAAAGGTCTTTCCGGTGCCACTGGTACCGAGCAGGTTCAGATTGGCATTTTTATTTTTCTTCGTGTCAAACAGATCGACAATGCACAGCGAGTTGTTATGGCGGTTAATTCCGAGTAGCACGCCGGTATCGTCCGACATCTCGAAGGATGTGAACATATAGGTAGAGGCCGCACCGCTGGTCAGCACATTCCGCTTGGATTTCTTTTCAAGCTTCAGGGATATCTGCAGAAACGGCATCACCGTGCGCAGGGCGTCCTCCTGCTGGAAGCTGCAGTCGCTGACATACATATCCATAGACTTGAGCATATCGGTCATCTGCTGTTTGCGCCACATCAGTTCTTCGTAGGTCCGTGCTGACACGGTCACGAACACCGACATATAAAAAAGGTCCTCGTTGTAATTGGCGATCCCTTGCTTGATGAAATATCCGGCCTGAATGGAACCGGCAAGCTCCTCATAGTCGGTCGAGGTGTCCTGCATGCTTTTAAGCTTCGTGCGGTTCAGGCGGATGCGCTGGGCAACCTTGTCGATGGTCTTGCTGCGGTTTTCTCGTCTTAAAAACACATCGACGTCAATGCCTTCGCCGGCGTTGATGAGGGAGGACATCCATCCGGCGCGGACCTTATTCGGGTATCCGTTTCCTTTGATATACAGGAAGGAGTAGTAGAGCCCGTCCATAATGATATAATTGCGGTGCGTCAGGTCAATTCCGCGCGGCGCAATAAAATGCGCCATACGGATATGCGGGATTGGGTCGATCCCGATGACCTTGTTTTTCGCCGCCATCGTGTCTAAGACGATGCGGTCGACACGGGAATGAAACGGCTCCTCTACGCAGGAACGGCGATTAAAAAACATATATAAAATCTCCGCCGTTGCTTCGTCGGGATCCTTCGGCTGAAGGATATTGTTGCCGCACTGCATGAAGTAGGCTCGGGCGTTCTGCTCGGCGGTCAGCAGTGTGCTGCAGATCTGTCCGTAGTCGCTGTTTTCATTACGCCGCAGTTCTTCGTATCGAAAAATCAAAAAGAAGCGCCTCGTCAGCGCTTCACGGCTTCCCACATCCTTAATAAGTCGGATATATCCCTCACTGAGCTTCTTACACTGTTCACTTTCCTCGGTTGCCATTTCCTTTCGGAGCATAGCTATATGCTTATCGGAGTCAGCTTTGCGGGTAATGCTCTTGAACTGCAGATACACCGGTGAAATTTTCAGCCAGCTTGCAAACGAGCAGATGATCTCATACTGTTCTTCCTCCGAGCGCAGCATAAAGTTGATAGGCTCAATTTCAAGGATTTTGATATACCGCCCGTCGGTCGTCTCAATAATGCCGTGCTCCAGATTTTTGATCGGAATGAAATCCTGGGTAAAGCTCAGCTTTTCAGGCTTTCTTTTTCCTGCTTTTCTTTTTGCGGAGCTGTCTTTGGTCATATTTATATCCCACCCTTCTCAAATGCAGTTTTCTTCTGTGTGCCAGATAGCAGATAATGTGACCTGCATACTGGAACAGCGAATCGCCGTCAATGCCCATAGCGGCGAGGATCCCGATTGGAATCAGCGTGACGGTCATCACTACGATGCGTATTGTGGTTGCCATCGGGATCAGCATCAGCTCCGGATATCCGACGGCCAATATCAGGATCAGTGCCTCGATCGCATTCCGTGGTTCCAGCATTCCGCCGAATATCTTTCCGGAGTCGGTATAGTTTGCAGGAATGGCAAAGGTTGTATTGAATTCTTTTTCTTCCATGATTCCTCCGTTCTTTTTTATCCCAGTGTATCACCGAAATCTACATTCTTCGGTCGGCGCAGTGCCAGCCCTGCCTCATAGCTCGGCGTATTAAAGACTACGCCTTCACCACCGGAGGAATGGACCCACATGCGCTCGCCGTTTTCACCGTATCCGGCAAAAATAAGCACATGATTCCATCCGCCTCCGTCGTCATCCATCAGGAACCCCAGATCACCGGGCAAAAGCTCTTCGGCGGTAATGGCATAGGATTCGTCCCACTGGCTCCATGAGGCGCCGTTCAAGCTGACGCCGACAGCCGTTTTATAGGTCCAATCCGAAAAGCCGGAGCAATCCAGGCCGAACGGGCGGATCGTGCCGGTCGTTGTAGAACCGGCGGCTGTAACGAGCTTCGGCGTATTCCATTCATCATTCCATCCGGCTGCCGATTTGCCGCCCCAGAAGTATGGCACCTTCCCGACGAGGGACAGCCCGGTTTTGACAATGTGCTTTCGTGTTTCGCTGCAATTCTGACGGGCGAGGAAGGCAATCAGCTCTACATCGGTAAGCGGAACGGTGCTACCGTTTCCGGCTGTTCCGTAGAGCGTTTTCTTCAGGGCCAAGGCTCGGGAGTGGATCACATCGCCGTATGTGGTTTCCAAACCGTTATAGGAGGCGTTCAGATCCAGCCCGAACGCCGTGGAAATCACCGTATTGTCAAAGGGATGAATGGTGCATTCCAGATATTTAATGGTTTTCTTTTCCGGCGTAAGCGTTTCTTTGCCCGTGTACTGATAATAGGTTGCCTTGCGTGTTCCGGCGATATTGCCGCCGCTGTATACGGGGAGCGTCAGGGTGACGGCTGCGTATGCATCCACCTCGATCTGTGTATTGGATGACAACTGCTGATCCTGCAAATAGTAGGTCGTTTCCGCCGTTTCATAACGGTATTGCGGGATGCCGTTGATCATTCCGGTCTTAACCGTTTTCGTTACCACGGTTATCGTGACCGGCTTGTAGGTATAGTAAGCGACCGGCGTGATCACTTCATTTCCCCGTTCCACTGAGGTTACGGGAAACATGTTGGCTGTCACACCGTCCAGCTTCTTTTGCATATCCTCCGGGTCGTTGCTGAGCTGTTCCACCGAAGTGGAATATGCCGACAAAATATAGGCGGTGTCGTACCCGGCCGAGCTTTGCGCATAATTGATCAGCGCATTCATTGAAAGCTCCCGGTCATAGCCGCCGTCTGAAATCAGGCGTTCTACCTCAGCCATCGAAGCGTCATACCCGGCATGGACAATGTCCGAAACCGTCTCGGAGAGATTTTCATAGATCTCTGTGATGGATACCGTCGGCTCATTGCCATCGATACCGAGCGCTTTATTGATGATGATCCCGGGCAACTCTACGATCATAACAATGAGGAAAACCACCGATAGGCACAAGCAGACCAGAATCTTAAACAGGGTATGCCGCATCGCCCATGCGGCGGAGATGATCGCGCCCCAAGGACCACCGGCGGCTGTACCGGCTGCAATTTCTGCCACGGCTTTGCCGCCCTCCACACCGGCCTTTACGGTTGCCGCAGCGGCATTGGCTGCTGCTTCCGCTCCTTTTTTCGCCGCCTGCTTTGCGGCTTGTTTTCCGGCATTTTTGGCGGCTTTTGCCGCCTGACCGGCCGCTTGACCGATATTATCCGAACCGTCTCCCATTTGCTGCTTTTGCGGCTCTGCCATTCTTTCACCTCCGTATTCAAACTGCCAAAGGCAGGCTTGTTTTCTCTTTTATATAGGAAGACAGCCGAACCGAATGCAGTGATCCGATCCGGCTGTCCGCCGTTTATCGTCTCCGTCTTGGCGACTTGATCTCCGTTTGATCACGGGATTTTGGCTCACCATAACGGGACGGTGTGCTTTTGTACCGCACGGTTTCCGTAGAGACGGTGCGTACATTATCGCCGTCATAGACCGGTTTTCCGTTCTCATAAACCGGCTTGCGTTCCACTGCAGCCTCGCCGTGTACTGCGTACCACTGGCTGCCGTGAACATCTTCATATACCTGATAGTCACCGCGGGGAGGTGCATACTGCGATGTATCATAGAACATCGTGCCGGATCCGTTTTCATGCCGGACCTCAAAATGCCCGTCCATACGACCGGATCCATCCACGCTTGTGACCGGCTGTTCATAGCCCGGCATAAAGCTTTGGAACTGTGCCCGATTATAACCATCCGCCGCGTCGCCCGCCTCAAAGGGAGGCGTTTCTGCGTGCTGCTGCATGGCGTACCACTCTACACCGTTGGCCGCCTGGATTGTGGAATGCGGTGCATCCGGCTCGTCATAATATGCACTGTTGTACCATCTGCTCACGCCGCCGTCCGAAGATGCCTCAATGACACCGTCTCCAACCGTTCTGAGCGTTGCACCGTCCGCATCCGGGAATGCGGCTGCGACCTGTGCCGCCTCAGCGGAATTGCCGCTGAATACGGGTGCATCGTAAAATGCTCCGGCTCCGGAGCCGCTGGCCATCTGATACCACTGACTGCCGTCCGAGGCATTGACAACGGCGTGCGGACCGTCCGGCTTTTCAAACTGGGAAGCGTTGAACATCTCGACAGCCGTTTCTTTCCCGTCGGCACCGATTACCTTTGTGGAGATATGTCCGCCGGTGATCTGCGTATCCGAGAGATCCATGCCCTTCATATGCGGCATATAATTGCCGAGACTGCGGTTGGCAATGTCGCCGCCGATAGAGCCGGACACATTCGGTGTTCTGGACGCTACGGAAGAGATGGATTCTCCTGTCAGTGTGGCGCCGTTACGGGCTGCCATACCGCCGAAAGCCCGACCGACAAAGCCGATCGTTCCGCCTGCTCCCATTCTTGTGCCGCCGTCCACGACCGCATCACGGACATACGAATTGCCCTTGAAACGGTTGGCAAAGCCTGCGGCAAACCCCGTTGCCGCTGCGCCTGTACCGGTTGCGGCACTGCCTCCGCGGAACACGCTGCCGGCGCTCCTTGCGCCTCCGGCCACGCCGGTGATTACTCGTGCGGCCATCAGCAGTTCCATTCCCATACCGGAGCCGGTCTGGGCTACATTCAGTCCCATTGCCGCAAGATAGCTGTCAAATTTCTGTGCCGTTTTGAGGAACGCCACTGCACAGAACAGCCACAGGAACACATTGCCGTTCCCGTTGGATAAGGCGCCGCCCGTGCCGATGTACTGGCCTACTGAGGTTGAAAAACCACGCAGGAACCAGACATTCATCACAAGGAGCAATAGCTGCGACCCGACCATCCGGCACCACGACCGGAATACCGGCGTTGTTGCTTTGGATGCGCCCATAGAAAAGGCGAGTGGAGAAGTGTAGCACAGCACACCGACAACGATGTACCGTTCCACCGTTTCAAGCAGCAGCTTGAAATAGTTCCAGCCCAGCGCAATTTCCAGTATGACGAGCAGCAACAGTCCGACCACCGAGATGGTGGCGATAAGACTGGTCAGGCCGTTTTGAAGGGCCTGCTCGATTCCGGCAAAGGAGAAGTCCTCCGCCGTCATCTGAATGTCCATGAGTGCCGTATATGGCGCTGTTGCAATTTTCAGCGTCAACAGGAAAATCGGCTTGGCATATGCGATCAGAAAGGCGAACAATGCACTTCTGCCAAGCAGTACCCACGGGTTTTCCGCCTCCGTTACAGGGCCTCCGAATACACGGAATAACTGCCAGACTGTGATCAAAAACAACAGAGCCCATGCGGTGTACTGCATTACGGTAAAGGCTTTAGACACAAACGGGAAGTATTCTTCCATTGCCGTCATATCCGTACCGAGTGCCTGAAGGAACAGCCCGGACACTGCATCCATCATGTCTGACACAACGCTGCTGATCCAGGTGACGATTCCTTCAAAAATCCAGTCAAGCATAGGTGTTCACCTCCTTTCCGCTTGACCGGATCTTTTACGGGTTGTAGTTTCCGCCGCTGATAAGGGGCTGCAGATAGGCAACGATAAAGCCGAGAGAATTCAGAACGATCCAGGTGATCACGATCCTCTTGAGCCAGCTCGTCGCCTCGTCGACGGCTCGCTGATTGCGCGATATCATGCGTACCAGCAGGGCGATAGCGGCCACGGTGACTGCCACGATGGTGCTGATCGCCACAAGCTCTCCGTAGATATCCTTCATGATCATCGAAAAACGATCCCACATATCTGCGGCGAATACCGTCTGTGTCGAAACGAGCAGTGCCGCCACAACGCCCACAAGCGACCAGTATGCGGTTTTGATCTTTCCATCGCGCAGCCGAAGCTGTCTGTTCATGCGTTTAGCCCTCCTTTCTTCGGTATTGGGCAGCAAAAAACGCCGTCTCTTAAAGCTTTTCAGCTCAAGAAACGGCGTCGGTTTCGCCCGATCCCAGTTTGGGACGATATTATTTTAACACATTCGCGTTCCCGTGTCATCGGCAATCGTGTGCCAACTTTTCGCCTTTTTATGGGCACCGACGGGATAATTTCTTTATCGATCAAAAAGCAGATGCAAGTGCAATGGATTCAGACAAGCGTGTCATCCAGCAGGAAGTCGATGACGCTGATATTGAGAATGCCATTGTCATCATACCAGCGCTTGCGAATGTCATGACGCACGATGATTTTCGGGAAAGAATCGCCGGTCAGCGCAAAAGGCTTGTTTTCGGTGATTGCCTTTTCCTCCGTTCCCAGCGCATAGGCAGACTGAATGTAGGTCTTCTTACCGCCAGAGGTTGCAATGAAGTCGATTTCCCGCGCAACCGGCGTGACCTTTCCTTTGGCATTTTTCTCATTTCCGTAGACGATACCGATGTCAACGGAGCATTCACGGATCATCAGCTCATTGAAAATGATGTTCTCCATGATGTGCGTCATTTCCTGCTGGCGGAAGCCGATACGGGCATTTCTCAGTCCAATGTCCTCACAGTAGTATTTGTTGGGATAGTCAAAATAGCTCTTGCCCTTGACATCCCAGCGTTTGCATTCGGTGAAAAGGAAGGAATCCGATAAGTGATCCATGTAGGCTTTCACGGTGTTCAAGGCAACGACATTCTCACCGCTGCGCTTCTGAACTGTGTTGATGGCGGCAGCAACCTTCGTTGGGTTGGTCAGAGAGCCAATAGACGAACACAGCAGATCAAGAATCGCGGACAGCACATCCTCACGCTTGATCTTCTTCCGCTCTACAATGTCCTTCAGATAGACCTCAGAAAACAGCGATTTCAGATAAGCCATTTTCGCGGCATCCGTGGGACGGGACAGGATTAGCGGCATACCGCCGTAGAAGGCATAGTCCTCAAAGGCATCCTGCTTATCACCGCCTACGGCTGAATAGTATTCGGCAAAGGAAAGCGGATGCACACGGATCTCATCGCTCCGTCCCCGGAACTCAGTCAGTATATCGGAGGACAGCATTTTGGAGTTGCTGCCGGTCACATAAATGTCCAAGTTGGACAAGGACTTCAAATCGTTGAGCGCGTCGTAGAAGGTAACTTTCTTGCCATCTGGATTGTAGGGATTCGGAACCTCGTCGGACATCTGAATCTCGTCTACAAAAAGATAATATTGGTCTGCACTGTGTTCTACGATCTCCCGGACATGAGCTGAAAGCTCCAGCGGATTGCGATAGCGAATATCACGCGTCAAATCCAGTTCAAAGGACAGAATGTGATCTTCGGCAATACCCTCACTGAGAAGGTAACTCTTGAACAGATTGCGAAGCAGATAGGATTTGCCGCATCTGCGAATACCGGTGATCACCTTTACCTGACCATCACACATAAAGGAGATGATTTTCTTCAAATAGCGATCTCGTTTTATTTCCATAACCCAACCTCCATTGAAAACTTGCTGGTATTATCATGCTACTTTTCAACGGGCATTATACACCAGTGAGAGAGAAAAATCAAGGTCTTTGTTGAAATGTTCACAGATAAATCTGCCAACATTTCAATGGAGTCGAGTGAAATACTTCTCAAAGCTCACCTCATTTCAGCCCTTCCAGAAGCGTCAGCATCTCCAGCCAAAAGTCCACATCCGGCGCAGCTGTCGCCCACAGACGAATGGAAAGAACTGAAATGGCCTGCTGACGATAGCGATAAAAGTTCCGCGACGACAGGTTTAGGCGATACAAAACCTCCTGATGGTTGAGCACCTCCGGCGCTATGTAGGATGTGTAGATGAGATTATACAGCCGTTCGCCGTTGTCCGGCTTCTTTCGGAGCACGGTCAGTGCCTCGTTGAGCCGATCCATTAACAGACGGGATTTCTGCATACCCTGCATCCGGCTTTCGAGTTTCTTGTTGCCCAGCGCCACCTCGACATCCACATCCTCGATCAGCTTGTCCACGCCTTCAAACGGCCGGTCAAGCTCGGTAGCAACCGTTTCAGGGAAGCACTCCAGCATCCACACCAGCGTGCGATAGTGCTGGAGAAGCATCAGCGTGTTGTGATAACAGTTTTTCGTCTTTTCCTGTCTGGCAGCACGCTTTTGTGCATCGTCGATCCGGCTGTCTCCCAAGATGCCTCGCTTTGTCAGAAGTGTGATAAAAGCGTCTGACTGCGCTTGTATTCGTTTTTCCTGCTGCTCATATTGCAGCTCATCCTGTTTGCTCATGATAAAACATCTCCTTTGCGATTTTGGTGATATCCGTCGGCCTGCACGGTCCGCGGATTTTATTCGTTTCCTGTACCTTGAGATCGAAATACCCTTTACTCCGGCAGACATACTCACAATTCTTACAGTTCCAACACGGAGAAAAATACGCGCGTATTATACTGTCCGAAAGTGCAACGCGATTTTCTTCCACATTGCCAATCGACTTTTCCACGGCATTTCTGCTGTACCATGCGACCAGCCGGTTGATGTGTTCATTGTCACTGCCTACCTTGTGCGTATTTGCACCACAAATACGTATTTCGTCAAGAATACGCAGGAATTCTGCCTGCTCAGGCAAGGAAACCTCAGTATCCATCGGATACGATTTATTGAAAACGAGGCAGCCGTAAGAGCCGGGAAGACGGTATAGAGCAAAGACATCCCCTTGCTTTTTGAAAAATCTCCATACCTTTGTCTTTTCCCAGCCCCAGCGCTGACCCAGTTTTTCCATCGTTAATATGGCGCCGTAATTGCCGTATTGAACAGCCGGCGCCATAAAAGAAAACGCATTGCCCGGTTCTTCTGATACTGTGTGGCACCAGAGATCCAGCCATGCGTCTGCTTCATCAAATATATATCGCTCCTCGGCAAGTCGGTGCGTAATATTGCGGGGGAGGCAGAGAAAACCAAAACCGTCTGTGGCATACACGGCTCCGTTCATGCACTCCTCACCGGAGCATTTTACGACCCAATCCGTTAATTGATAGGTCAGCTTTTTGGTTTTGCTGTCCAGTGTGTATTTCAGATAACCGAGGTCTGACAGCTTATCCAGTATCTCTAAAGCCTGTACGCGGCTTTTGATGCCGAGAATACTCTTCAGCCCAACAATACCTCCGGACCACATTCCGGGGCTCACAGCGTTCTTATGGCCACAATAGAAGGCGTGTCCCTTGCGAAATGCAGCTCGGGCGGCGAGCTTTGCCCAGGCACCCATAATACCTTTGCCGACTGGTAGGGTATCTCTTCGCAGCTTTACCCATTCATACTTCATCAAGCATTTCAACATCAGCGCCTCCTTCCTTGGAATAATAAAAAAAACGACCCTTCCGTCGTCACATAGTATCAGTCTTCGATTCTTACGATCAGTCCGTTCAGCTTGATCAGCTTCACGCCCTTGAGATACCAGAACTCGCCGAGTTCGATTCTCGTCGGGATCCACTCTCCGCCAAGCAGTATCTCCAGCCGTTCTCCGCAGTGAAGGCCGCCGTAGTAATCCAGTGGCCCGAAGCGAATGTCCATTCGACCGATTACATCATCATAAATCAGTACACCTTGTTTTTTCATCCTTATCCTCCTCGTGAAATAGGAAAAGCCGAATGAGTTTCTGTGCTCATTCGGCTTTTCTGTGTGACAGGTTATTAAATATGTTTTGCTCGGCTGCCTATAAATTGGCTCCTCCTTTCGGGCATATTAAAGTCGAATTATGCCCGGGCCTCGAATCTAATTCTTGGACAAAATCAGCAAAACCCCAGTGTTTATGCGGCATAATCCTCTTTGTGTTATTATACCGCAATCATCGATTCGACAAACGATGACAGCGTTGGACAAAGATTTAGTCCTTCCGATACACAACAGGTCCTTTACAGGATGTTCAAGAAGGAGTTAGACATGGAACGCACGGCACTCTTTGAGTTTATTTGCGACCACATACAGGAGTTTTCTCTGTTGGTGGCGGCAATATCCGCTCTTATTGCGGCAATTACTGCAATAGCTGCATTTATGGCAAATCATCAAAACAAAAAGCAGTATAAAGACAGTATTCAGCCACAACTCAGCATGAGTCTTGTTGAGTTCAACTCCATTTTATACTTGCGCATAAAAAATTCAGGGCAAACCGCCGCAAAAAATATAGAGATCAGAATAACAGGAATCAAAAACAACGGCAACTCCAATAATCTCTATCTTGACGATCTTTTTAAAGGAACATTTGAGCTTTATCCAGAAGAAGTCGTACAAGGCAAAGTCGCAATATGCGGTAGGAATATAGCGCAATCTGTATTTCCGCAGGTGGAGGTTTCTGTGTCTTACCGAGTTGATGGAGCAAAAAAGAGTACTGCCTACAAAAGAACGGTAACTTATCTCAGTGCTTATACGGAGAAAATTTCAGCGGATATAAACCTTGATACAAGACAAATGGAGGATTCCCTCAAAAGCATAGCGAGGGCATCTGTTCGGACTGCAAATTATCTGGACGGTCGGCAAGTTGCGCCATTTGACGAATTAAACATTTTAGCCGGATGTTCACTGAAAACTGATTTACTTGGCGTGCTTCACAAAGAGCCGGAAACAGTTCTTTCTCGCGCTGAAACCATAGAAGAAGCTCTTGGCATCAATAAGGAGGATACCCATGCCAACACTTGAATGGATTGGAAAAAGCAAGGTGATCAATCACCATCAGGACGTGCCGTTTCGGGTGTTGGAGCGCAAGTATAGCTTTGATGAAAACGGACAGCACAACGAGGACAACGGCAGCGAAAACATGATCATTCGGGGCGATAATCTGGAAGCCCTGAAAGCGCTGCTGCCCCGGTATGAGGGGCGCGTCAAGTGCATTTACATTGATCCACCCTACAACACTGGCAACGAGGGCTGGGTTTACAACGATAATGTCAACGACCCGAAGATCAAAAGATGGCTGGGCGAGGTTGTCGGCAAAGAGGGCGAGGATTTGACCCGCCACGACAAGTGGCTGTGCATGATGTACCCGCGGCTGAAGCTGTTGCAAAAGCTGCTGGCGGACGATGGTGTTATTTTCATCAGCATTGATGATAATGAAATAAAGTATTTGCGTCTGATTTTAGATGAGATATTTGGCGCTAACTGCTTTGTCCATGAAATTATTTGGAAGAATAAATACGGTCCGGGAGCATTTACCCGTGGTGTAGGAAACGTTCACGAGTATATTGTCTGCTATTCGAAGCAACCTCTACTTTCTGTTGCTGCACCGCTGTCCGAGGAAGAAATCAAGAAATACAAAATGAAGGACGATAAGTTTGAGGTGCGTGGTGGCTTCATCACGCAGCCGCTTGCAACACGAAGCAAAGATGATCGCCCTAATTTGGTATACCCGGTCTATCACAATGGAGTGGAAATATACCCCGATAAACAGTGGATATGGGAGAAATCTCGCTTGTATCAAGCTATTGAAAATGATGAAGTTGTATTTAGCGAAAACAGTGGAAAATGGAGCGTTCGATTCAAGCAGTACTTAAAAGACGAGAATGGTGTTATGCGTTTGGGAAAACCAATATCCATTTTAACAGGACCCTATAACCAAGATGGAACGAAAGAAATTGAAACGATTTTTGGCAAAAAGGTCTTCAACAACCCCAAACCGAAAGAATTGATAAAGTACTTACTTTCATTTGTGTTTGATGGAAAGGATGATAAAGACGGGATATATTTGGATTCCTTTGGAGGTTCGGGAACGACTGCTCATGCTGTATTAGACCTCAATAGGGATGGAGGAAATAGAAAGTTCATTCTTGTTGAAATGGGTGACTACGCCGACAGCATCACCGCCGAGCGCGTGAAGCGTGTGATCCGTGGCTATGGCGAAGGCAAGAACGCCGTGGAGGGTACGGGCGGCAATTTCAGCTTCTATGACCTAGGCGAACCACTGCTGGTGGGCGATTGCCTGAACGAAGCCGTTGCCCCAGAGAAAATCCGCGAATACATCTGGTTCATGGAAACCAAGCAGCCCTACGCCCCGCCCAGCGGCGGCAACCCGTATTACCTCGGTCAGCACAACAACACTGGCTATTACTTCTACTACGAGCCGCAGCGCGTGACGGTGCTGGATTATACGTTCCTTGCCACCATCACGGAAAAGACCAGCGGCACGATCATTTACGCCGACCGCTCCTCAATCACGGAGGACAAGCTGGCGCAGATGGGCATTGTATTCAAGAAAATCCCACGGGACATCAGCAGACTGTAAGGGGGGTGACAATGTATGGAAATGAAAGGGTATCAGAAAGCGGTCATATCGGATTTGACGCATTATCTGGAACTGTTGAACGAAACGCAGAACTATATGACAGCGTTTGAGCAGTTCTGGCGGGAAAAGAGCGCACCGGGATTAGGGCTATACCGAAACGTTATAGCCGGGGTTCCGAACCTGTGCATCAAGGTGCCGACAGGCGGCGGTAAGACCTTTATCGCCTGCAACGCCATTCGCCCGGTGTTTGACGCACTCCCCGTCACCAAGACGAAAGCGGTTGTCTGGCTTGTCCCGTCAGAAGCCATTCTGACGCAGACGGCGAAAGCCCTGAAAGATACGTCCCACCCCTACCGTCAGAAAATCGACGTGGATTTTGGCGGGCGCGTGGAGGTCTACACCAAGCAGGAGCTTCTGAACGGGCAGAACTTCAATCCCACGGCGGTCACAGAGCAGCTTTCTATTATGGTGCTGTCCTACGATTCGTTCCGCACCAGCAGAAAGGACGGGCGTAAGGCGTTTCAGGAAAACAGCAACCTCGCGGAGTTCCCCAAGGTACTAGGAAAACCTGACAGCCCCATTG
>OHCI01000040.1_pt1 | contig 92425 bp, 104 predicted proteins | sample 1566751 | NCBI WGS metagenome assembly OHCI01 (sample SAMEA3879609, study PRJEB24766) | human gut metagenome | biome: human-associated habitat; feature: feces | place: USA | collected 1985/1987
CTGTGACCCTCTGCTTGTAAGGCAGATGCTCTCCCAGCTGAGCTATGCTCCCGCACATTGATCGGAAACTCACGTTTCACAACATAAATTATTATACGCTATTTCTGCTTATTTGTCAAGTCCTTTTTCACTTTTTTTCACTAAAAAATCATTTTCGTCATTTCAAGCTATTTTTCTTAAAGCAAACGGCGGGTCTTTAGGAAAATTACACAATTATAATTGAATATCTAGACCTGAAATGCTAAATAAAAAAATGTGACTGCCGTACTTTTACAGCAGTCACATCTCATATATGAGCTTTAGTTATTAATAAGCTTATCCTCGTCGCTCCAGCTGTAAAGCTTTCTTATCTCAGCGCCGACCTTTTCGGAAGGATGCTCGGAAGCAAGCTTTCTCATTGCCTTGAAGTGAACCTGAGAACCGGCGTCAGACATATCAAGGAGGAAGTCCTTAGCAAAAGTACCGTCCTGAATATCGGAAAGAACCTTCTTCATAGCCTTCTTTGTATCCTCGGTAATGATCTTAGGACCTGTAATATAATCGCCGTACTCAGCAGTATTGGAAATAGAATATCTCATTCCTGCAAAACCTGACTGATAAATAAGGTCAACAATAAGCTTCATCTCGTGAATGCACTCAAAGTAAGCGTTTCTCGGATCGTAGCCGGCTTCAACAAGAGTTTCAAAGCCTGCCTGCATAAGAGCGCATACTCCGCCGCAGAGAACAGCCTGCTCACCGAAGAGGTCAGTCTCAGTTTCAGTTCTGAATGTCGTTTCCAGAACGCCTGCTCTTGCGCCGCCGATACCTGCCGCATATGCAAGACCGATATCCTGAGCGTTGCCTGTAGCGTCCTGCTCAACAGCAATAAGACAAGGCACACCCTTGCCTGCCTGATACTCAGAACGAACCGTATGACCCGGTCCCTTAGGAGCGATCATTATAACGTTAACGTCCTTAGGCGGAACGATACAGCCGAAATGAATATTGAAGCCGTGAGCAAAAGCGATCGTCTTGCCCTCAGTAAGATAAGGAGCTATCTCGCTCTTATAAAGCGCAGCCTGCTTCTCATCAGGAATAAGGATCATAATAACGTCGGCAGCCTTTGCAGCGTCGGCGGTAGTCATAACCTTAAGTCCCTGCTCCTCAGCCTTTTTCCATGACTTTGAACCCTCGTAAAGACCTACGACTACGTCTACTCCGCTGTCCTTGAGGTTAAGAGCATGAGCGTGTCCCTGTGAGCCGTAACCGATTATTGCTACTGTTTTACCCTTTAAAAGGTTAAGGTCGCAGTCCTGCTGATAAAAAATCTTTGCCATTGTTAATTCCTCCAGTATTTAAATATGTAATACCTAATATATTTTATGTAGCCCTCCGGCTATATAATCGAAATTATTTCTTTGCGGCGATAACCTCCGCACCCTTCTGGATCGCTATCGTTCCCGTTCTTACCATTTCAAGTATATTATATGGAGCGATTATTTCCTCAAACCGCTTTAGGTGAGCATATGTATCACAAAGCTCAAGCGTCATTGTCGTCAGGGCAATATCCATTACCTTAGCCCCTGTTATTTCAGCGATAGTCATAATTTCACTGCGCTTTTCCGCGGTACAGGCAATCTTAACTATCATAAGCTCTCTTGCAAGGCATTCATCTTTTGAAAGGGTCTTGACCTTTATTACCTCAATAAGCTTGTTTAACTGCTTTTCGATCTGCTCGACAGTATGCTCGTTTCCGTCGGCAATGATAGTTATACGGGAAATTGCAGGATCCTGAGTAGGCCCTACAGCCAGACTTTCAATATTAAAACCTCTCCTTGAAAACAAGCCTGAAATCCTTGAAAGCACTCCGCTGTGATTTTCCACTAAAACAGATATTGTATGCTTCATATCCTTATACCCTCCACTTATCTTCCGCAATTTATAAGTATATCACTTTATTATTAATTTATTTTTAATTTTTCCTGCATCTAAAATTAAAGATACATCAAAATGCAGGATGATCAGAGCGTAGCTGCATTTTCGTCAACCCTAACCTCGACAAGACAAAGCTTATCCGTTTCGCTTAAAAGCCTTATCGCTTCGTCTTCAGAGCTTTCATCGGTGACCCTCAAAGCCTGTATTCCATAGGCTTCCGCCAATTTTATAAAGTCCGGAGAGCCGTCCAGAAATACCGCCGTTTCTCTTCCTTTATATCCGTTTGTCTGCAACTCTCTTACCATTCCAAGCCGGTTGTTTGACATTACTACAAGCTTGACCTTCACTCCGTGCTGAACTGCAGTAGCAAGCTCCATAAATTCCATCTGGAAAGCTCCGTCGCCGCATACAGCCATAACAGGTCTGTCGGGATCTGCCATTTTCGCTCCGATAGCAGCCGGAACCGAGTAGCCCATAGTTCCCATACCGCCTGAAGTAAGAAACCTTCCGCCCTCTTTGATATGGTAGCCGGTAGCCGTCCAGATCTGATTCTGACCGACATCTGCGACAACAACGGTTTCGCCAGGCATTTTCGCTGAAAGCTTCGCCATAAACTCTCTCGGATTGACTGTTTCCTTACAGGGTTTCTCAAAATTTCTAGGCTTTTTCAGTGAAGCAAGCCGCTCCAGCCATGCGTTATGCTCCATAGGCTCAGCCATATCCAGCATTTGCGAAAGCACCGCCTTAGCGTCGCCTACAAGGGGATAATCTGCGTTTATATTCTTTCCAATCTCAGCCGGGTCGATATCTATATGTAATATCTTTGTAGTCTTAGCAAGCGCCAGAGGAGTTTTTACCGCCCTGTCACCGACCCTTGCCCCAACAAGAAACAATACGTCGCACTCGTTAACCGCAGTGTTAGCCGATTTTACACCGTGCATACCAAGCATACCGAAAAACAGCGGGTTATCATCGGAGAATACCGATATTCCCATCATCGTAGTAATTACAGGAATCTGTAATACCTCCGCAAGCCTTGTAATTTCTTCCTGCGCATGAGAAGCAAATATTCCTCCGCCGATACAGATAAGCGGCTTCTCAGCTTCCTTCAGCGCAGACAGAACCCTTTTTATCTGTAGATAATTGCCCTTGGTCGTAGGCTTATAGCTCCTTATATCCACACTTTCGGGATACTCAAAATCAATTTCAGCCTTCTGCACGTCCATCGGAACATCTATAAGCACAGGCCCTGGACGTCCCGTGCCGGCAATATAAAAGGCTTCCTTAAAAACCTGAGGCAGATCGTCGGCATTTTTCAGCAGATAGCTGTGCTTAACGAACGGTTCAGCCGCTCCGGTAATATCCGCTTCCTGAAAAACATCGCTGCCTATCTGATCTGTATTGACCTGTCCGGTAATACATACGATCGGTATAGAATCGGCATAAGCGGTAGCTATCGCAGTAATAAGATTCGTAGCTCCCGGCCCGGATGTAGCGATACAAACCGCAGGTCTGCCTGAAATTCTTGCAAAGCCGTTAGCGGCGTGACCTCCGTTAGCCTCATGACGGACGAGAACGTGTTTTATGTCGTCCTCTGCGTCCAGCAGTGCGTCGTAAAACGGGCATATAGCCGCACCCGGATAGCCATAGACGACCTTTATATTCTCCGCCTTTAAACATTCAACCATTGCCTGAGCAGCTTTCATCTTCATAAAAGATCGCCTCCGTAATAAAATTTTCTCAGACGCTTAATACGTCTGAAATTAATTAATTATACCACAAAACCCCTTTAAAGTCAATAGGGTTTGAGCAGTCTTTCACATTAAGTCAAGAATCTGCTCATTGATCATAGTTATCAGTATCCTAAAAGCATTTCTATTAATAAATTAAAACCGGAAAAAGCCTTTCCGCCTTTTCCGGTCTAATTAAATATCTTGATAAAACTATTCCGAAATTCAGAATAATACCGCGCTAACGCAGCGTTACTGCTGAACTCAGCTTCCGTACTTGGAAGTATTGATCTTGATACCAACGCCCATTGTCGAAGCGACAACAACGCTCTTGAGATACTGACCCTTTGCAGCTGCCGGCTTAGCCTTTACAACAGCGTCCATAAGGGTATTGAAGTTTTCCTCAAGCTTTTCAGCTCCGAAAGAAGCCTTGCCGATAGGACAGTGGATAATATTTGTCTTGTCAAGACGGTACTCAATCTTACCAGCCTTAGCGTCTGTTACAGCCTTAGCAACGTCAGGAGTTACAGTACCCGCCTTAGGGTTAGGCATAAGTCCGCGGGGTCCGAGGATCTTACCAAGACGTCCTACAACGCCCATCATATCAGGCGAAGCAACTACAACGTCAAAATCCATCCAGTTTTCCTTTGTGATCTTCTCTACAAGATCCATACCGCCGACATACTCAGCGCCTGCAGCCTTAGCTGCCTCATATTTATCTTCCTTACAGAATACGCATACCTTGATAGACTTACCTGTTCCGTTAGGAAGCACTACAGCTCCTCTTACCTGCTGGTCAGCGTGACGGGAGTCAACACCCAGACGGATATGAGCTTCGATCGTTTCATCAAATTTAGCCTTTGCACCCTTAGCTGCCAGATCAAGAGCTTCAGGAGCGTCATAAAGCTTAGCCTTGTCAACAGCCTTTGCGCTGTCAGCATACTTTTTGCCGTGTTTCATTAATTATTTCCTCCTTATAAGTGGTAATACCGATACCCATATAGCATATCGGCTAGCGGAAAATTCCTCCCACCATTTTGCCGTAAACTTACTTATATACGGTTTACGATCAGGTTACAGATTATCAGTCCTCTACAACGATACCCATTGAACGGCAGGTACCTGCGATCATGCTCATCGCAGACTCAATACTTGCAGCATTCAGGTCGGGCATTTTCTGCTCGGCGATCTTCTGTACCTGCTCCTTTGTAATCGTAGCAACCTTTGTCTTGTTAGGCGTACCTGAACCCGACTCGATCTTGCAGGCCTTCTTGATAAGAACAGCCGCCGGAGGAGTCTTAGTAATAAACGTAAACGATCTGTCGGCATATACAGTGATTACAACAGGAATGATAAGACCGATATCGTTCTTTGTTCTCTCATTGAAATCCTTTGTGAATGCCATGATGTTAACACCGTGCTGTCCCAGTGCAGGACCTACCGGTGGTGCAGGAGTCGCCTTTCCTGCCGGAATCTGCAGCTTAATATAGCCTACTACCTTTTGTGCCATCTTTCGCACCTCCATAATTTGTGGTAAGGCGAGCGCCGGAACGCTCTCCCACTTTTTGAAGCAAGATGTCAACAGACAAACCGCATTGATTCCAGCGGAATGTCTTGTATATCAACTTTCGCTTCTTATAAACGTATGAATTTTAAAGACGGAGCCTTATCCGTCCTTGCCTTAATCCTCGGACTTGATCTGAGATATAGGCAGGTTTACAGGAGTTTCTCTTCCGAACATAGATACTATAACGTCAACAGTCTGCGACTCTATATCAATATTCTGAACAGTTCCGGTAAAGCCCTCAAACGAACCGCCGGTAACTACCACAAGATCTCCGATCTTATAGTTGACCTCAACGGTCTTTTTCCTCTCGGCTTCTACTCCGAGAGCGGCAACCTCTTTGTCAGTAAGAGGAACAGGCTTTGACGCGGGACCGACAAATCCCGTAACTCCCCTTGTGTTTCTTACAATGTACCATGAATCGTCGTTCATAACCATTTTTACAAGAACGTAGCTGGGGAAAAGCTTTCTTTCAGCTTCGACCTCCTTGTTATCCTTTACCTCGGAAACAAGCTCCGTCGGGATCTTTACCTCCGGAATGAGCTCCTGAAGCTTTCGGTTTTCCACAACTTTCTCAATATTCTGTTTAACCTTGTTCTCATAACCGGAATATGTGTGGACAACATACCACTTTGCTTCTTCAGACATGATCTAAACCTCCGTAATATTGCAAGCTGTAAAAACCGTGCATTTACCGAACCGCCCGTTTGTTAAGACCCTAAATTCAGCAGAGCCTTGATCGCAGCGCCCAGTCCGGTGTCGATACCGAACAGAAATAAAGCCATAACCACCATTACGGAAAGAACTATTCCCGTATTTTTTATAACCTGCTTCCTGCTTGGCCATACGACCTTTTTAAGTTCTGATTTCAGATCCCTGAAATACTTCTTAACGCCGCCTTTTTTAGTCTTTTCCGACTTAGCGGACGCCTTTGACTTTGCAGTCTTGGAGTCAGCCTCTTTTTTAGCCATAATAAAGCCCTCCCGACTTACTTGGTCTCTTTGTGAAGAGTGTGCTTCTTACAGAACTTGCAGTACTTATTCATCTCAAGTCTGTCAGGGTCATTCTTCTTGTTCTTCTTCGTGTTGTAGTTTCTCTGCTTGCATTCAGTACAAGCGAGCGTGATCTTAACTCTCATTTTTCGGCACCTCCTGACGAAATTTGCATTCTGCAAGAACGGGCAGAATGCGTCTGCCTCCCTCAAGCGCATATACGCAGATGTAAAAAACCTACGAGTCTGCACAGCTATGAGGTAACTTATGTTTTAAGCCGTATCCTCGGCGTCTGTAACGCTTTAAATACGCAAAAAAATAGACCTCATAAAGAGGTACAATTATTATATCATATTAAAGTTTGCTTGTCAAGCCGTTTTATTAACTTTCTGTAAATTTTCCCTGCGATTGATTCTGATATATATACAGCATGATAAGACAGAGCCTGCAAATGCCCCCAGAGAATTAGCTGCAAGATCGTCAAGCTGAAACTCCCCCAGACGCAGGAACAGCTGAGTAAGCTCTATAAAAACAGACAAACCTGCTCCGCACAAGGCTGAAATAATAAACCTCTTCCGTGTCTTAAGCAGCAGAGGAAGCAGAAGTCCTACAGGAACAAGCATAAGAAAATTCAACGCAAGTTCGCATAAGGCATAGGAGTTCCCGTCTGTAAATCCGACTTTCAGCTGATAAAATATTCTTAGGTCATACCTATAGTCCTCCGCCTGCTCCCTCATCAGTAGAGTAGTTACCAGAACATTGAACGTCCAGATATAAAGCGCCGCTCCAGCAGCGTACTGAAATCGCCTGAGCTTCAGCCGTCTGAACAAAATCAGCAGAAAGACCGCCCCTGCCGCAAAGAAAACGGCGTCCGCCGCCGACCATAACGGCATACGTCTTTTTAAAACCTGCAATAATATCATTTTGTTTCCCTTTTCATATCGGACGTATTTTTCTTCCAACTGAAATTAATTATACACATTTTTTCCTTTTTGTCAACAGAAGAGCCGGACATATTTAAAATTTATCGGATCATAAAAATCAATTTATTTTTCTGTCTTTTACTTGCCGTACGCTAAGACAAAGACGATACAAACTCATTTGTCCGGCAAGCAGTAACAAAATCTGTTCAAACAGTAAATATAGAAATCAGATTTCCGTGGGATTTAATGAAACAAGGTTGCATAAACCTCTTAAAAGTAGTATAATACTAAAAGTAATCACAAATAAAGGAATGATAAAATGAGATCCAGAATTGTTTCGGCAAAGCCTTTAGTGCTTAGCCTTAATCTTACAGAGGAAAAACAGGCGGGACTTGAAGCGCTTTGCCTGAGTGAAGGGATCGAACACCGTTCTCTTACGCTATCGCAGGCTCAGGAGCAGATCGGCTTTTTATGCGGTTTCCCCAGCTTCAGGTCACTTAACAAGGTCTGCGAAGCTCCGCCGTCCGAAGAATGCGTAATATTCAGCGGTATCGACCGCCGACGTCTTGACAGCCTTGTAAAAGCCATGAGAAGAGAAAATATAAGCGTAGCGCTTAAAGCGGTATGCACTCCTTCAAACCAGTCATGGACTTTGTGCGCTTTGATAAAAGAGCTTGAAAAAGAACATAAAGCCCTGAACGGAGGCACTGTAAATTGACAAGCAACGGAAAAAAATATCTTGGGATAATCTATATTATAATATCCGCCTTCTGCTTTGCGTTTATGTTCGCTTTCGTAAGAATGTCCGGCGATCTACCTACTTTTCAAAAAACCTTTTTCAGAAATTTTATAGCATTTTTCTTTGCTCTGGCGATACTGAAAAAAGAAAGGATCCCTTTCAGGATACAGAATACCAAAAACCGTCCGATAATATTTATACGGGCGCTGGCAGGAACTATCGGAATGCTTTTCAACTTTTACGCTATAGACAATATGATACTTTCCGACGCTTCAATGCTCAATAAAATGTCGCCGTTTTTTGTTATAATATTCTCATTTATTTTTCTTAAAGAACGCCTTACCGCATTTCAGGGATTTACCGTACTATGCGCTTTTATCGGAAGCCTGTTCATAATAAAGCCCAGCTTTTCAAATGTGGAGTTTTTACCTGCGCTGCTTGGATTTCTGGGAGGAATGGGCGCCGGACTTGCGTATACCTGCGTAAGATATTTAGGTCAGCACGGCGAAAAAGGAGCGTATATCGTCGCGTATTTTTCCGCATTCTCCTGTCTTTTCTGCCTGCCATTCATGCTTATGGATTTTCACCCGATGTCCGTGACCCAACTTCTATGCCTGCTGGGTGCGGGAGCTGCTGCGGCAGGAGGACAGTTCGCAATAACAGCCGCCTATACCTACGCTCCTGCAAAGGAGATCTCGGTTTACGACTACTCCCAGCTTATATTTACAACTATTCTCGGTTTTATTTTCTTCGGCGATATTCCGGATAAATGGAGTTTTGCAGGGTATGCGGTAATAATTCTTATGGCTGTTGTTAACTTCTGGTATAACAACCTGCGGAAAACAGAAAGCTGAAAACAGCTGATGATTCAAAAGTAAAAACGGGCGGCTCAGTTTGACTCAGCCGGAACAACGCAGTATCGCTGTTCCCGCAGAAGCAGACTGGGTTCGCCCGTTTCTTTTATATAAGTAATGTGCAAATCACTGTATCGTACAGCTGCCGCTTTTACCTTGCGGCAGCGATAAATCTCTTAAGCTCTCCTACGTTCAGGCACTTTTCAATAGCAACTTCCATGGAGATTTTCTTGTCACGGACAAGCTTTGCAAGCTCCTGGTCAAGAGTCTGCATTCCGACGTTCTTACCTGTCTGCATTGCCGAGTTGATAAGGTGTACCTTATCGTCACGGATCATCGCCTTGATATTATCGGTAGCGTTAAGTATCTCACAGCAAGCCACACGGCTCGTTCCGTCAAAGGTACGGCAGAGAGTCTGGGTACATATTCCTACCAGAACAGAGGCAAGCTGAGTTCTTATCTGATGCTGCTGATGAGCCGGGAAAACGTCTATGATACGGTCGATAGTTGAAGCGGCGTCGGTAGTATGAAGTGTACTCATAACAAGGTGTCCTGTTTCAGCGGCAGTAACTGCTGCTTCAATAGTTTCAAAGTCACGCATTTCTCCTACAAGGATAATATCAGGGTCCTCACGGAGTGCGGCACGAAGCGCCATTGAAAAGCTGGGAACGTCCGGGCCGATCTCTCTCTGGTTTACCATACATCTCTTATGCGCATGCATATACTCTATAGGATCTTCAACTGTGATTATATGCGCCGATTTATGTATATTTACATGGTCGATCATAGCCGCAAGAGTAGTTGACTTACCTGAACCGGTAGGGCCTGTTACAAGCACCAGTCCTCTCGGACGCATAGCAAATTCCGCAAGCACAGGAGGAAGATTAAGATCTGTCAGCGTAGGAATATCGTTTCTCAGCAGACGGATAGCAATAGCCGTATTTCCCCTTTGACGGTATACGTTGACACGGTGGCGGAAGCCTCTTGACGAAACGAAGGTAAAGTCGGTATCAATATGATCCTTAATAGACTGCCGCTGCTTATCCGTACACATATCCTCGCATATCTTGAGAATATCTATTTCCGTCATATCGGGGTATGACGACAGCTTTCTGAGATTTCCTCCCTGCCTTACTATCGGCGGGATTCCTACGGTAAAATGAAGGTCGGAGCACCCCAAAGCCCTAGACTCATCCAGTATTTTGTTAATATCAACTGACATATAAAATTAACCTCCTGAAAGTATTTATTAGTTATCTTACGGCGCACTTATCATTTGAAAGCGCCATTTATACAGCAAAGCAAGTCCGCAGCCGCAGCTTCCGCACTCCCCGTCCGTATTTTTACAGCCTCAAGCAGCTGATAATGTGACATTTACATTTCTCAGACAGCGTAGGTTACTCTTATAAGCTCGTCTATAGAGGTCTTTCCCTCCTGGACCAGCTTTGAAACGTTGTCGCGAAGCAGCAGGCAGCCCTGTTTTCTAGCAAGTTCCTCTATTGCGTCAGCCTTTGCTCCCGAGGTAATAAGCGAAGCCATTTCGGGGGTTGAAAGCAGTATCTCATGAATAGCCGTTCTTCCCTTATACCCTGTATTATTGCATTTAGGACAGCCTCCGCGTTCATATATCTGAATAGAATGGTCTATTTCCATAAGCTCGTTATCAGCCTGAGTTGACATTCTTGGTTTTTTGCAGTGAGGACAAAGTACTTTTGTAAGACGCTGAGCAACGATACCTATTAGAGAGGTCGCAACCATATACGCCTCTACTCCCATATCGACAAGACGGGTAACGGTAGAAGCCGCATCGTTGGTATGAAGCGTAGACAGCACAAGGTGTCCGGTAATAGCCGCTCTTATGGCTATTTCTGCGGTTTCCGCATCACGCATTTCTCCTACCATTATAATATCAGGGTCCTGACGGAGAATAGAACGCAGCGCTGCGTCAAAGGTCATTCCGGCCTTTTCGTTTATCTGACACTGGTTAACTCCTTCTATCTTCTTTTCAACAGGGTCCTCAACGGTAATAACGTTAAGATTAGGCTTTGCGATCTCTCCAAGCGCCGCATATAGCGTAGTTGATTTACCTGAACCGGTAGGCCCGGTTACCAGTACAACGCCCTGCGGAACTTTAAGACAGGAAGCAAAACGCTCATAGTTATAATCGGTCATACCCAGATCGGTTATCTTTCTCAGGGACATATTACCTGTCGCAAGAATACGGATAACTACCTTTTCGCCGTATACCATAGGAAGATTAGATACACGCAGGTCAAGCGTAGTTCCATCAACGAACTGCGACATACGTCCGTCCTGAGGGATCCTTTTCTCGGCAATATTCATACCGCTGAGTATTTTAAAACGTGTAATAAGCGAAACATGAAGAGCGCTTGAGATCGTCATAAGCTCAACAAGGTCACCGTTTACTCTTATTCTTACCTTAGTAAAATCCTTGAAAGGCTCAATATGTATATCGGTAGCGTCCTGACGGAAAGCATTCTCAACTATCGCAGTTGCCAGCTTAACGATAGGTGCATTTTCTATTCTGTCCTCGGAAATATCCTTCAGGTCGTCAAGGTTAAGCTCTTCTTCCTTCTGCTTGGTAGCCTCGTCAACAACTGAGTTTACCTGTCCCTCGGAATACATTTTTCCGATAGCCCTGTTTATTGCGGCTTTTGTAGACAAAACCGAAGTAACGTTACAGCCGGTTATCGCACGTATATCCTCGAATATGTAAAAGTTGACCGGGTCGTTTGTCGCAACAGTAATACGCTTTCCTATCTTATTTACAGCTATTACGTTATACTTTCTTGCCACAGCCTCCGGTATTTTCTTTACAATATCGGGCATAAGCTGAGTATTGTCAAGATCCACGAAAGGAACGTTCAATCTTTCGGCAAGGCACTGGGTAAACTGAATATCAGAAACCAGCCCCATTTCTATTACAACGTCTCCGAACAGCTTGCCCTTTGTTTCCTTCTGCTTTGCAAGCGCCTGCTGAAGCTGTTCTTCGGTAATCAGGTTCCTTTCAACAAGATATTGTCCTATCGGTCCGTTTCTCATACAATATAACTCCATTCCCCGCAGAAAAGAAATATTGACGCATTGCCGCTCTGCGGATAGACAACGCTATAAAAATCATAGTTATTAATAAAAATAAGCACAAAAATATATTTTATGCCACTTGTAATTGACGGTTTATTATGTTAAAATAAAAATACAAAATATTAAAGGAGGGCAAGCCCTTGGACACGCAGTATTATATCTACGTTTCGGTAATTTACATATTCGTTTTCCTGTTCGGAGCGGCAGTCGGCAGTTTTCTAAATGTCTGTATTTACAGGCTCCCGAAGGAAGAATCGCTTATCAGAAGAAACTCTCATTGCATGAGCTGCGGAGAACCTATAAAAAGGCGCGATCTGGTCCCCATTATCAGCTGGTGTATACTGAAAGGCAAATGCCGCAGCTGCGGAGCGAAAATTTCGCCCAGATACACCATCGTCGAGCTTCTCAACGCCCTATGCTGGCTTTTCATTGCATGGCGTTTCGACGTGCTTATAAATCCCTTAAGATTTATCTTTACCGCTCTGCTTTTCTCGGCGCTGATAGTTGTTTTCTTCATGGACTGGGACACTCAGCTGATCTCCACTTATGTTGTAATATTTATCGGATTGCTTGCGATAGGAAACTACATATTCTGCCATGAAATTATGAGTACAACGCTGAGATCCCATATAATCGGGTTCTTTGCGGTAAGCGTACCACTGCTGCTGATAGTTCTCGCCTCGAAGGGCAGAGCTATGGGCCTTGGCGACGTATATCTTATGGCGGCGGGAGGTCTTTTCCTCGGCGTACAGAACATTTTAGCCGCGCTTTTCATCGGACTGATAAGCGGCTCAATAGCAGGACTTATAATCAAGTACAAAACCGAAAGCTCGGTCTTTGCATTCGGCCCGTGGCTTTCGCTTGGAATCGCTGTTTCGGCGCTTTACGGCGACAAGCTTGCGCAATGGTACATGACCCTTACGGGGCTTAACGAGCTTCTGGCGTAGCGCGCGAAGACAAAAAAGCCACAAAATTCCGCTCTCTTTACGAGGGCGGTTTGTTTTGCTCAAAAAATCCTCTTAATAGAATTTTATGTGTTCTGTTAAGGGGATTTTTTCAGCAAGCAGACCCATATGAGTCTGCTTGGAATTATTATGAAATAGGCTCGTAATAAATATAAATTTTACTGTTGTCAGTGCGGATATTCACCGTTAAAGAAGCAGTTGTGTTTTTAAGCATAGATGAATTATTAATATTGGTAAATGTAATAGACTTACTATAATTATAAATTACATCTGTATTCTTTACATATGCTCCCCCTTCATATTTCATAGGACAGCCTTCAAAATCCAGCATCAAAAAGCATTTTCCCGAATCAGAACTGTATTCGCCTATAGTAATGCCATAAGCGTCCTCTCCATAAAAAGGTTCACCCATTATTACCGAAGAATTTGTTCCGTCAGCATCACTTTTAGTAACAACTCCCGGCGCTCCTTTTTTGCTGCCGCTTCTTGAAGTATTGTCTATTGTAATAAGCTTAGTGTAGTCACTACTCGGCGGAGCACCAGGGTTGGTATCGTTATAGTATACCGCAACCTTTCTCGCATACTGAATCTCATTGGCTATTGCGTCACCCACAGCAATACAAACAGCTTCCTGATTTGTGGTGTTTTCAACCTTATTATGAAATTTCGCCGTCGGTGACATTATTGCCATTACCGCACCCATTATGATCGCCATCAGCGCCATTACCACAATAAGTTCGACAAGAGTAAAACCTTTTTGATTTTTATTCATGTGTTTTTCCTCCTACGACACATCCATTACGGTACCATCATATTTGTAGGTTGTTTTCCTGGAAGGATCAAAGCTGCTTTTATCTAGTATATATGCTCCGTAAGTTGTGCCGGAATCTGTAACAAACCTAATCGTTATAGCTCCAGCATTAAACAACGAATTATAATAACCAAAATCAGCAGACTTGTTAGCCTGTACCGTTCTTACATAGCTTTTCGACGAGTGTTTATATCCATCTGTGGTACTTCCTTCGTAAATATATCCGTCAGTTATCTCAACATATGCAGTTATATTTTCCGATGAGTTGTTTTCAATATTTAATTTATATTCATCTTCTTTAGAATTGTCTGTTGATATGCTATTTATTGTACCTGACGTGAACGTTTTTATCTGAAAACCAAAATCTGCTCCGAACTGAGCCGCGTCGGCGGCATACAACGAAATATCATTAACGGTTTTGATAGATCCTCCGCCTACAGGAGTAAAAGTAATGGTATAATCTTTCTCAGAACCAATTACAGCCGTTTCCTGATCTGACTTCTTTCCAACAGCGTTAGCCTGCTGTGCAGTTTCCAGATCACGTCTTCTGCTGCGGTTTGACATTTTCATCGCAGCGCCGACGACCGACATTATGCAAGCCGACGCCAGCGCAAATATTGTCATTGCAACTATGACCTCTACAAGGGTCATTCCTTTGGAGAGCTTCTTGATCTTTTTCATAAAAATCCCTCCTTAACTTTTGTATTTGGTGAAGTATTGAAGCTTAACAGCAGATGTAGCAGAGCTGTTTATATAATTTAAAATTGAATCTTCAGACGGTAACAATGTTGCAACTTTTGTGCCATTTGCCAAATTTGTAACGCTTTTAACAAGCAACTGACCATAAACTGCATATCCTGTATTACCGTTTAAACCACCATTAATAGTTACATCAGCCTTTGGTCCATACAAAACACCCTTGATCAATGTTTGATACAAAGATACTTCACAATTATCAGGTATCAAAAAGAAAATATTATTAGCATTATCAGTGGATGCTACAACCTCTGTCGCATTTTTTGTTGTATTGTCAAACAACGAAAAGTTGTTTGAAAAATTCCATGTCCAATGACTTGGCATTGTTGTATTGTAACAATCCCCATTTGGTCCTCCGTCCAACATAAAATGAACAAAATGAGCAGGATTTCCACTGGCATTAATCGTATCTTCAGAGAAATCGATCTCGATTTTGAAATATTGACCATTGACTTCATCAGGAAGGATAACAGCAATATCTTTTTTTACTTTAATAACAATTTTTAATTCACCTTCTTGATATAATGTACTGTCATACGCATCGCCCTTCCAATCTTCCCATATTTTAGCAGATATATTCATCTTATTTCCTGAAGTTGGAATGTGGAAACTATCATTTACATACAAAGTCTTATACTTGTTCTTTTCGTTGTTATTCCAATCGTTATTATCTGTACAGTTCCTTAAAACATCACTTAATGGTTTAGTACAAGCTTCATCTACATAAATATTATCTGCCCAATCCAATGTTTGTTCATATTCACTAGGTATCTTAGTGTTATATGCATCTTTATATAACGTCTGAATAGATTTTGCTTCCACAGTATTGTCTATAAACATATTATTAGGAGTTGCATTAGCATATATAGATGTAGAACTGCGTGTAGGATTTTGTTTTGTCGGATCATCTGCATCAAATTTGGAAGGATCATAATCAGAATCAGGCATAACATTCCTCTGAATCGTTCTATCTATTGCTCCGCTTCCCAACTGAACGTTTCCTTGAATTTTTCCAATAAATGTTGCCAAGCCAGGCATCCATTTATTACCTTTGCAATCGTAAATATTTCCTTCGCAATATATATTCTTAGCTTCCAAAGTTGTATTATTTTGTGTAAGATAAATATTTCCTTCTACAAAAATATCACCATTTATAGTAATTTTCCCCGAATTAATTATAAGATTACCGTCTTGATAGGTTAAATTAGAACCTTTATAGCAATAAATATTCCCATAAATTCCAGAATATGAATTAGCCTGCCCATCAGAACCAACAGCAGAACTTATAGCATCGAAATCTGTAACGTTAACATTATTCTCAGCGTCCTGACTAACCTTTTGAGGTACAGCGCCAAAAATAATTCCACGACTGTAAACATCAACAGGTTCAGATTCCGTTCCTATCGTAGGAGAACCTTGGGTAGTAAAAATAACTTTCTTATCAGAATATATATATCCATCTCTATTCAATAAATTACCATTTACATCTGTTGTTCTTGTACCACTTGTATAAGTAAATTTTGTGCCCTGTGTAAACCTAATATAACCCATAGTTGTAAAGGTCGGTGCTCGACCGTCTGCACCATTAAAAAAATCTCCTTCGCCAGACGAAATAAAAGATACGTTTCCCGCAGAATAATAATGACCTTTAAATGTAGTGTTATCGGTATATTTTATAGTATTGTTTAGCAATCCATCCGCTTGTACATTACCTTCAACTTGCAAACCTAAGCCTGAACCTTTTACACTGTCACTGGTTTCAATTGCATTCGTTGAAGAAAAAGGCGTTGATTCTGCTTCAAAAAACGCACTGGCAACCTCAGTTTCCCCAGCATAAGTAGCCTCAGACTTTACAACAACTCCGCTGCCGCTCTTATAAATCTTTATTTGACAGGTTCCGGCATCCGATATAGTATTGCCGGCTAAATCCTGCATACTTACATTAACAATCGAAGGAGATGATTCGCTCGTACCGGCAAGACTTGCAAGATCATCATAATTGCCGGCAAAGCTGTTTATATACTCCTGCAAATAATTCTGCGCGGTGATCTCCGCCTGAGTGCTGCGGATATTGTTATTGGATACCTTTGAAGAATAATTCGCCAGCGACAGCGCTGTACTGGCTAATAGCATACACACCGTCGTAAAGCATATTACTGTAAGCAGAACCGAACCCTTCTGGTTCTTCTTTATCCTCCTCTTCATAATAACCACCTTTCAGTCAAATTAAATAATTACGTCCGATTGACTATAATAAAACTTTTAATTAATATATAACACTTTTCGGCAGGGGCGTTTTCAGCCGTCTGCCTGCCAAAAAATGTATTAATTTCTTATTCAGCCGCTGATGACGAATCGTCTGCTGCCTCTAATGTAAAATCCGGAAGCCTTGGAAGCATCATAAGATTCATCGTCATATTTCCCTCGATCACATCTTCGTTTACATTTGTTATAGTGCAGTTTGTAACGACAAGACTCTTCTCATTGTTGGTCGTAAGCTTATCAAGAAAAGCCTTCAGATCTTCAAATCTGCATTTATATCCAAACGATACAGTATAGTTTGGAACAGTTGCGGCAGTCTCAACCTCGGTATTGGCTGGAGCGGCAGAAGACGAATCCGAAGCTGAACCGGGATTGGCGCTTTCTATCGTTTCGTCAAAATCAGTCTTTACTACCGTACTTGTATAGCCGAATTTGTCAAGTACTACCGTTGAGTATGCAGATATAGTCAGACTGTCGTTCTCGATATTGTCCTTGTCAAGCAAGGTATCTACAATTTCACATACCTCGTCGGTCGAAAGAGTATCATAAAAATTGCTGGCCAGCTTGGAAACCTCGCCGAATGCTTCTGTTGCTTTCTGCTTAAGATCAGCTTCTTTCTCTACCTGCTCTTTTTTCTTTTGATATTCAGTATTTTTATCAGCATATGTCTTGCTTGCACTGTTCATATCCTCGAACGCCGGCTTTATAAACAGCATGATTCCTGCGACCCATACTAAAACGACCAATAGCGACGTTAAAAGAACCTTGTCACGATATGTAAGTTTCATTATTCCTCACCCTGTCCTTTCATATAAAGCTGAAGCGATGTGATAATTACCGGATCGTCACTCTCGCCCGTTCCGGTATATCCGCTAAACTGAACGTCGACAAAATAATTAAGATTCTTTATTGCTTTTACAAAGCTAGGAGCGTCAAGCTGTTTTGTCAGCTTAACGTTTGTGATCGTTACAAGACCCTGAGTTTCGTCGTAGGTAAAGCCCTCGTATTCAATGTTTGAACCTGTAACCGAATCGATCTGGTCAAAAACCTGCTTTTTAAGCACAGGAAGAGTTGAAAGATTATTTTTGGCGTTTTCAACCTTTGTCTTATAGTTTGCAGCTACATCAAGAAAAACATGATACTGCAAATTTTCATTGATTATATCATCGCATTCCGCAATGCTCTTTTCCGCAGCAGCAATGTCGTCTTGTATATTGCTCTCTCTCATATTGATAAACAAAGAGATCGCAGCGATAGCTATTGCCGAAGCGCATACGACAACTCCCGCTGTTATAAGCAGCGAATTAAGTCCTGCGCTTGATTTACCGGTCGACGAGTCGACCTCAAGAAGATTTATACGCTCCGTCTGCTTGTTTCTTTTATAGAGCGCTCCGATAGCGTTTGCAAATACAGTAAACTCAAAGTTTTCATAACCGGTTATCTGAGCCGGAACTCCCAATATCGACGCCTTTATATCCAGTCCGTCCAGCGCGTCTACAAGCTTTATGTAATCGTCTATCTGTCCGTAAAGTATAACGTTGTCAAGTCCCGGGCCGCCTCTCGCCTTATTGAACTGCTCCATTCTGAAAATATTTTCATTTAGCGCTTCGATAAGGTAATCCTCCGACTCATAATCCTCAGGAGAGATAGGAACATACCTTGCAAATGCCATCTGTCCGTTTTCAAACAAGGTAAGTCCGAGAAAGTTATTGTCAAGCTGACATACCAGCAGCGGCATTTTTTCAATATTCGACTTATCTGCAAGTACTATTCTTGAAATAGAGTTACAGCTTATGTTAACAGATTTAAGATTCAGTCCCATAATGTTGAACAGCTTTCTGAACGCCTCAACTATAGAACTTGGACAGGCGGTGGCAAGAACCTTAAGTGCACCTGGATTTTCCTCCCCCGCTTCTCCTACTATAGTATATGAAATCGAATACTCGTCGGTTATTCCCATTTCCTGACTCATATGATTCTGTACCATGGTCAGAAATTCGTTTCCCTTAGCTTTAGGAACTACAAGCTCCTTAAAAACGATGTTGCTGGAAGAAAACGTAACGATCGCGTCCTTATCATCCATCAAATCAGCCTTGAGATTCGTTGTAAGCAGCTCAGCCAGACCGGAAAGATTTATTACCTCTCCGTTCATGATCATATCCTCCGGAACGTCTACAGTCAGAGATTTTTCAATTCTGATCTTATTAGCGGAGTTATCGCCCATTACGATATTTATTTGCCTATCAGATATGTCAAATGACAGCATTTATCCTTCACCTCATTTAAAATTTATATACAATATTTAAGCGTTTTCTATTCCTTCCATTCCGCCGTAAAGCATCGGGAATATAGCTACCAGGCACAGACCGATGGCAAGACCCATGATAATTATCATAAGCGGCTCCATAAGACCAACAAGTCTTTCAACAGCTGCGTCGGCTTCTTCTTCATAATAATCCGCTGTTTTCTCAAGAATATCGTCAAGAGCGCCGGATTCCTCGCCGACATAAATTATCGAGCAGAACATACCCTCAAATATTTCGGTTCTTGAAAGCGACTGCGAAAGCGGTGCGCCCTGCTTTACCTCGTCAACTACCTGAATAAACAGCTTATCTACATATGTATTTCCGAGTATCTTTGACGAACGCTCAAGGCATTCGACCATTGAGATACCGCTTGAATAAAGGGATGAAAGAGTTCTGGCAAATCTTCCTTCATATATCTTGACCATAAGCGGGCCAACCGCCGGCATTTTGATCTTTATCCTGTCAAACCAAAGCCTTACCGATTCAACCTTCAAAGCGTATATCCAACCGATAATTATTACTACAACAGCAGCTATAAGTATGTACCATCTCGCCTTGATAAAGTCGCTGAATGCGAACATTCCTTTCTGGAGCGCATTCATATTATCCTCGCCCATCATTCCGGCAAACTGAGGAAGGATAAGCGTAAACATTCCGATAACCATTACTATACACAGCAGACCCAAAATAATAGGATACGTCATTGCGCTTTTTACTTTATTGTTCAGCTTGTTGCTGTTAGCATAGTAGTCGCTCAGACGCTGCATCGTTATATCAAGGTTTCCTGCGGATTCGCCTGCATCGACCATGCTTATGAAGAAATCAGGAAAGCTTCCCTTTCTCGCCTCCAGAGCCTCGGTAAATGTAGAGCCCTTGTTAACGTCCTCATAAACGCCGAGCCAGGTTTCCTTTGCTCCCTTGTTTTCCTCTTCCCTATATAGAATATCCAGAGCTTTAACGATCGTAAGACCGGAAGACATCATTGCCGCCAGCTGACGGCAGGAAAAGGCAAGAGCTTTGGTTTTAAACTTATACACGCTCTTCTTCGAGCCTCCCAGCGCTTCGCTGTAGCTTACACAGAACCAGCCCTGCTCGTGTATCTTGTCAAGTACCTCCTGCGCATTTTCCGCTTCTATCGTACCTTTCATGGTCTTTCCTGCGGTATCTTTAGCAACATAGGTAAAATTTTTCATTTTTCGGTTACACCTCCACTGTGTAAATGCGTAACGATGTTTTTTATCACGAAACCAACACAAAACGCATTTTTATCATTATAACATTTTTCCTCATAATAATCAAGGAAAAAATGAATATTTTTTATAATTTAATTGACAAAATACAAGGACGTTTTTTATTGAAACTAACCAAATACAGTAAAACAAATATTAATAGCTTGTGTCAAATAAACAAAAATCCAAAGGATACGCTTTACTCTGCACCGTCTGGATCAGTCTGCAATGACTCCGACCGACGCAATATGACCGGGTGCTTTCTGACATAAAGCCTATACGAAAGAATATACATGAGCAAACAGGCAATAAGGATCAAACCTATGCCAAGTGCGGCGCTGAGCGTCAGATCGATCCCCTGAAGTCCGTTCAGCCATTTGCAGGGAAAATAATAAAATTCGTAAAACAGCCTGCCCTTCCCCTCAGCGCTGAAAGAATCTCTGAAAATAACAGGTATAAAATAAACCATAAACATCAGTATCAGCGCAATGCTTACGTTTATACTGCTCCACGACTCATAGGCGGCATGACGTCTGCCGTCGTCAAAGAACAGTACTGCCAGTAAAACCAGCATGGTAAGCCACGCAACAACGGAACCGCTGACGGGGCTCAGGAAAAAATTATTTAAATTATTCATCGAATCTGGTACAAGCGACGCAATTATAGGAAAGAAAATTTTTCCGAATACAAGAGCAAGCGCCAAGGAAGCCAACAGCAGACCTATCCGTGCCAGCGTATAAAGCAGAAATTTCAGCGAATCCATTATATACCTCCATTATTCGTGACAAGAACCTTAATTATTGCAATTGCACAAATTTCAACACTTTTATTATACCATATCTATTTAATAAATACAATGGTTTTTTGTTTTTTAACACAGCTTTTTACCGATTTGTCTGATTTGTCATCATATTGATCCGATCAGCCTTTTGAGATCCGCTTACCTGCGTCAATATCCCAGAACTTCCTTTACTATTATAACTTTAAAGCGGTTTTTCTTCCTCTGCCATGAAGATACGAGATAATTGCAGCATACTCTTCCCTCCGAAGCGCAGCCGGACGGCATATCTCCGCCCTTTTTCAGGGATATGCATTCTCCGGTTTTTGAGCATGGCGTATCGCAGCCGAGCCGTATACAGTTAGCAGGTGCGGCACAGGTTTTAACTCTCTTTACCGCCTCGTCCAGATCCCTGACTATCTTATTTATCCCTACTATAAATATTACCGACTCCGGGCCGTAGCAGATAGCCGCAACACGGTTTGAATTGCCGTCAACGTTATAAAGCTCTCCGTTTTCCGTGACTGCGTTCGCAGATGTAAGATAGGTATCAGCAAAAAACGCCTTTCGGTAAAGCTCCTCCGTTTCCTCCCTGCTTTCGGCTTTTGAACGGTCAATAAAGTTGTATTTTCCGCTTCTCATAAGCTCTGTAACTCCGCTTTCCGCAAGAGTTGCCGAGCCGCCGCAGGATATGGTTTCTCCCTCTTTCAGAAGGCCTTCGGTTATCCTTACCGCTTCCGAGCTGTTTTCAGCAATATAGACCTCCATATTGTTCCTGCGCAGGTTTTCCGCAGTTCGTTCAATTCTCCCGCTTATTACAGCTTTCATATTTGCGTCCATATATAAACATATCCTTTCAATAAAATTATTATTTTCAGCTGCCGTTCTTTTGTTCAAAAAGCCTCTCAGCCGCTTCCCGTATTCCCTTATGCTCAGGCATTTCAAGCTTCGGGTCGATTTCCTCAAGACGCTTCGCCGTTTTCTGAGCGAGCAGCAGAATATCCGTATCCTCCGCCATATCCGCAATTTTAAGCTTCGGAAGCCCGTGCTGCCTGCTGCCGAAAAAATCCCCCGGACCTCTAAGCTTTAGATCCTCCTCTGATATTCTGAAACCGTCGGAGTTCTTAGCAAGTATCCTCAGCCTTTTTCTGCTTTCCTCAGTAACGTTATCGGTAATAAGTATACAGTAAGATTTATATTTTCCCCTGCCGACACGTCCTCTCAGCTGATGAAGCTGTGAAAGACCGAATCTGTCGGAATTTTCAACGACCATAACTGCGGCATTGGGAACATCTACTCCAACCTCGACTACAGTAGTCGAAACAAGCAGGTCGATCTCTCCGTCCTTGAACCGCCTCATTACTGATTCCTTTTCTTCGGAGGAAAGCTTACCGTGAATAAGACCTACCCTGTAATTTCTGAAATCCTCTTCAGCAAGCTTTTTTGCATAGCCTTTGACGTTCTGTATATCAAGCTCGCTCTCATCTACCGCAGGACAAACTATATATCCCTGCCTGCCCTCGTTAAGCCGATCTTTTACAAATCCGAACGCACGTCCCCGAAGCTTTCCCGTAACCGCGTAGGTTTCAACAGGCTGTCTGCCCTTCGGAAGCTCTTTCAGTACCGAGAGGTCAAGATCCCCGTAGATCATCAGCGCAAGAGTTCTAGGAATAGGAGTAGCCGACATTACAAGACGGTGTGGATTTTCTCCCTTAGCCGCCAGCATTGCCCGCTGTTCTACTCCGAATCTGTGCTGCTCGTCAGTTATGACAAGTCCCAGATTCTGAAACGCCGTCGACTGCTGAACAAGCGCATGAGTTCCGATGACTATCTGATATTCACCCGATTCTATCCCTTCCTTTATCTCCCTCTTACGCTTTGCAGGAAGCGAGCCTGTAAGCAGGCATATCTTTATACCCAGCGGTGAAAGAAACCCGCTAAGCGTATCATAATGCTGAGCGCACAATATCTCGGTAGGAGCCATAAGCGCAGTCTGATATCCGTTCTCAGCCGCAAAATATGCTGCTCCAGCCGCCGCCGCAGTTTTTCCCGAACCTACGTCGCCCTGTATAAGCCTGTTCATAGGATATTCTTTGCACATATCCGCGGCGCAGTCCTCCGCCGCCGACCTCTGACCTGCGGTAAGCTCAAATGGAAGCGCATTGTAAAACCGCTCCATTGAAACAGGACGCATTACACAGCCTGTACGCCTGCGGTTTTTCATTTTCAGCATATGCATACCAAGCTGAAGCGAAAGCAGTTCGTCGAATACAAGACGCCGCTTTGCAATATTCATTGAATGGATATCCTTTGGAAAATGTATATTCCGATAAGCAAATTCAAGTGAACACAAGCTGTTCTCTCTCATTATCTCAGGAGGAAGCGGCTCGTAGATCGCCCTGTCAAAGGATAAGAGAGCGCTGTGTATATTCTGCCTCAGTATCTGCTGTGAAAGTCCGTCTGTAAGATGGTAAACAGGAATTATCTTATCCTCGCTTTCAGCAGAAATAAACATAGGCGAGTTCATTTCTTTCCTTATCATGTTTCCCGTTATCCTGCCGTGTAGGATATATTCTTCTCCGACTGAAAGCTTGTCGAACATAAACTCGCTGTTGTATATTATGATCGTCAGATCTGCCGTTGAGTCGGTAAATACCGCCTTATAGACCGCAAGACCCTTTCTGATCAGTGCAGGAGGAAGCTTTTTTACTATCCTGCCCCTGACAGTACATATCTCGTTGATAGGACAGCTTCGTATCTCCTGTGCCGAAGTATAGTCTGTATAATATCTGGGAAAATGGTTCAGAAGCTCATAAACAGAGCCGATCCCCAGCTTCTGATACAGCTCAGCCCTTTTTGGTCCTACGCCTTTAAGATACGTTATCGGCTTTTCAAGCTCAGCCAGCACAGCCGTCCCCCCCTTTGCTGCTACATTATACTATAATAAATAATAGCATAATTTTATTAAAACTTCAAGCGATAATTTCCGCTTCCCACGGAAATCGATTTTTATTTTTTTTCTTGAACTTTAGTTGAGGTCCGTATCCTCCGCCCTCTGAAACGTACAAAAAACCCTCCGGCTAGTCAGACCGAAGGGCTTTTCGTATTGAGAAGGATATGTTAATTTGATTCGGAAGAGCCTGAGGCAGCTCTAAAAGCATCGGTAAGTTATACCGAATCATCCCCTCAGGCTCCCGAACCTGTTCAGAGCGTATTGTCACTTTCCGACGCATTGTCACAGGTTTTTACGCGCCGGCAGTTTTTCTCAGTAAGCTTATAGTACATTTTTACCGCTGTAAGCTTAACTGCCGTTACTGAAGCTATAGTAAAAATGCAGAGCAGCAGCGCAAATATCATAATTCAAATAATGCTCCCGCAGGAGCATACCTCCTTGGAAACTTTTGAGCATACCGATTTTACGTTATGCTGCGGCGTGCCGGATACCTAATATTATTTTATGAAAGCCGCATGATTCTGTGCGGGTTAGCTTTGGCTAACCCTAATAATTATTATACATATTCCAACTGAAAAGTCAATAGCGTTGTGTGTAATTATTTAAAATCTGTATAACTGCACATATTTAAGTTATCCTAAGCTAACTTATCTTGTGTATAATTGACGTATTGTTTTCTGTAAAAATAAACAAGTATAAACCATGACAGTAAACTTTATTATAAAGCTTAGGCAATAAAAAGGCGGAACCGGAAAATTACCGACTCCGCCTTCAGGAGAAAATTTAAAAAGCAAAATTAATAGTTTTCAGCCTTTACCTGAAAATAAGACTGCGGGTGATTGCATACCGGGCAAACATCCGGAGCTTTCCTGCCTACTACTATATGTCCGCAGTTCCTGCACTCCCAGATCCGATCTCCGTCCTTGGAGAATACCAGATCTCCCTCAACATTTTTGAGCAGCTTCCTGAACCGCTCCTCATGGGTCTTTTCGATATCCCCAACTTTCTCGAAAAGATAGGCTATATGGTCGAATCCCTCTTCCTTTGCTACCCGAGCAAACTCAGCGTACATATCTGTCCACTCGTAGTTTTCACCCTCGGCAGCGTCAAGAAGATTCTCCGCAGTTGACGGGATTCCGTCATGCAGAAGCTTGAACCATATTTTAGCATGTTCCTTTTCATTGTTTGCAGTTTCCTCAAAAAGCGCGCCGATCTGCTGATAGCCGTCCTTTTTAGCCTTGCTTGCATAATATGTATACTTATTTCTCGCCTGTGATTCACCTGCGAATGCCGCCATAAGATTTTTTTCGGTTTTTGAACCTTTAAGTTCTGCCATAGCTTTTACCTCTTTCTATTAAAAATAATATATTTGCAATCGAAATTTCTTCCGAAAAGCAAGACAAAGTATTTAGACAAGCGATAATAATCCGAACTTGCCTACGGTTTAGCTGCGGTATTTTCGTATGCGCTGCCCTCAAAAACATTCCGCTCCGCAAAGGCACGGTTTATAGTATTTAATACATTCTTTTTGTCCGCCGACCACAAGGGCGACACCAAAAGGCTCTTCGGCGCGTCTCCGGTGAGGCGGTGAATTACCGTTTGCGGCGGCAAAATCGGCAAAATTTCGCACAAAATATCGACGTATTCGTCTAAGGTCAATGTTTTGAATTCATTTTCGAGATACATTTTTTCAAGTGCGGTTCCCCGAAGCACGTGCAAAAGCTGTAATTTTATACCGTCGGAATGAACCTCAGCTATATGGCGCGCCGTATTTTTCATATCCTCGGTCGTTTCGTGCGGCAAGCCTATTATCATATGCGTCACAACATTCACGCCTATGCTTTTAAGCTCGTATACGGCTTCGTCATAAACACACAGCGGATAGCCCCTTCGTATAAGTTTTCCCGTTGCCTCATTCGAGGTTTGAAGTCCAAGCTCGACGAAGACAGGCTTTATTTTGTTTAATTCTTCCAATAGCTCAACTACATCGGGTGGCAGGCAATCGGGTCTTGTGCCTATTGACAGAGCCGCTATGCGTTCGTCCTCGACAGCCGTACAAAACAGCTTTTCGAGATACGGACGCGGCGCATAGGTGTTTGTGTAGCTTTGAAAATAGGCTATAAATTTCTTTGCTTTAGTCTTGCCGCTTATACGTGATATAGCATCGGTGATTTGTGTCTCTATATTGCCGGTATATCTTTCCGCGAAGTCTCCGCTGCCGCCCTCGCTGCAAAATATACAGCCGCCTGTTCCTTTTGTCCCGTCGCGGTTCGGACAGGTCATACCGCCGTCAAGGGCTAATTTATACGCCTTTTCGCCGAAGGTATCCTTAAGATAATCGTTTAACGAACGGTAGCGTCTCATTTTTCTTCCTGCGGCAATGATTCGTAATAAATATCATTTGAAATCAGCGTATCAATATTTTTGAGAGACGAATTATATGCCGCGCGAAGCTTTGAAACGGCAGCCGGCACGCTGACTGAATAGATAGGCTCTGCGCCGTGCTCGTAAATTTGCTTTGACGTCTCGTATATGTCATCTGTCCTTCTGAGCCCGGCAAGATAGACGTCTACACCGTTTTTGTGGCACTCGTCGCAAAATTCGGGAAGCCCAAAGGAGCCGCCCGCGCAGGGTGCCGAGCCCGTATGATATGTAACATTAACAACCGCACAGACATTATCATGCTTTATGCGAAGCTCGGAATAGTCAAGCCCCGGATATGATTTTAAGAGCACCACTCTTCCGGACAGCTCGAACTCTCCGTCCGTTATACCGGAAAGAGGCTTTGAAAGCTCCTCCTGAGACGGCAGACGCGAATCATTTGAGAATATAATTTTACCGTCCTTGAATTCTGCCAAAACGGCATCGCCGAGCGAATGGAAATCGTCGTGAAGGAAGTCGGCTTCGGTGAGCCTTGTAGCAAGGTGAATATATGTTTTGCCGTCGCTGTTTTCGTATGGGACAAAGAACCCCCTACCGCCGGCTTTAAGATATTCCACGGCGGCACGGAAATTTACAAACGCGTTGCTCTTTGGGTGCTTAAGAGGATAATTCGCTCCGACAAATCCCACGGGAATAGGGAGACTGCGGCACACCATTGCCGCAAGCGACGACGTATATGCGAGCGTATCGGTTCCGTGCAGAACGATTACGCCGTCATATTTTTCGGTATCAACCGCAAGCAACCTGTTTATAAGCTTTTCGTAAAAAGGCTCGGTGACATTTTCGGAAAGAATATCCGAAACGCTCTCACAGTCAAATTCCGCCACGTCCTGAAACGAGGACTCATAGAGCAGTACAAGCAGTGCCGTTGCGTTTTTGTCGGGTGACATAACCCCGTCCTTTGTCGCAGAGCCTATTGTTCCGCCTGTTGACAACACAAGTATTTTCATATTTTTACACCTTCGTTTAGCTTCTGTATTTCTCTTTTGTAATCATCAAAATCCATAAATGAATTTATGAGCTTCAGCATAGAATTAGCGGAGAGATGCTCCGGCAAATCAAGCTGCTTTAAAAGCCTTGCTCTTTTTTCGGCACTGTCTTTGCCGCCGGAAAGACCGTCAAGAAAAAGGTCGGTCTTAGTAACAGGCTGTGTTTTTTTAGGGGATTCGGCATCGACGTCAAACTTAACGCCCGCTTTTTTGAGAGCATCTATTATAACGTCGCTCTTTACGCCCTCGACGCCCAATTTACCCTCTTTTGACGGTTCACTCTTGCGTTTTTCCTTTCCGAATATGTCGGGAATATACACGTTTATGAGCTGCTCCTTCGGAACGATTCCGTTTAAAAAAGAACGTATCGTAAAGCCTGCCGAATCGCTGTCCGTCAAAATAAGTATACCCCTTGTTTCTGCTAAGCGGCGTATAAGCTTTTGCTTGTTTTTATCCTTAAATATTCCGAATCCGTCTGTTTCGATTATCAGGGTATCAAGTATATTTGATACCTTTATTTTGTCATATTTGCCCTCGACTATGACGGCTTGCTTTATTTGTATCATTTACTGTTCACTCCGAAGCAGCTCAACAAGCAGCTTTTCGAGAATTATTTTTTCGTCGGTTACTCTTATTTTGAGTTTTCTGTCCGCTTCATTTAACGAATCGAGATTTTTACGCAGAGTCTTTATGCTTATATTGCGGCTGTCGTAAGAGGCGTTGCGAAGCCTGAATTCCCTGCCGCGGTAATTGTAACAGCTTGCGGCAAAATCCGCTTTTTCTCCCGATGACACGGCAACCTTGGCGCGGTACATATCGACGAACGCCATTATCATAGTGCCTAAAATCAGCTCCGGCTTTTCCTTTTCCGCAAACAGCTTATGAAGAACCGAAAACGCCTTTTTGCCGTCATTTTTCGTTACAGCCCTTGACAGGTCAAACACGCTTGCTTCAAGTGATTTTACGCACACCTCGTCAATGTCCGTTTTTGTTATCTGATCCCCGTTTTTGAAATTGCACAGCTTATCGGTCTCGTTTTGCAGAATCGTAAGGTCGTTTCCGCTTGTCTCTATAAGATATGCCGCCGTCTCACGGTCTATATTGCAGCCGCGCTTTGCGGCACCCGACATTATAATTTTTGTAAGTGACGTAACATCAAGCCTGTCAAAGCATATCTCCGCTCCGTATTTTTGAAACTGCGCAATGATACTTTTATATTTTGCGCTACGCTTTGCATCTACGCTCACCGTGTCTTGTAAAAATATTATCACGGTACTGTCCGGAAGCTCCTTGAGGAACGATTCAAATGCGCTTTTATCCGATGAATATATTGAATCCAAGGGGTAATCCTTAGCTACAACGCAGGCATATCCGCCGAAAGCCGGAAGAGTTTCCGATGCGGCGCGCACTTCTTCAAAGGTACTGCCCTGCGAATAATCGAATCGCTTTAGGTTAAAGCCCTCCATACCCGACGTAACGCATTTTGAGGCTATAAGCTCCGAATAATAATGCTTTAAATAATCCTCTTCTCCGTATATTAAATATGAACGCTCAAATTTTTCTTCTTTCAGCTGCGCTTTGAGCTGTTTTGTGTCAAGACTCGGCATTATGCCATCCTCCGGTATGTCATTTTTCCGTTATGGGACAAGGTAAAAAGCACCGTCCCGTTTTGTGAAGTCAATATAACCTTTTGTGACGGTAAATCCCCTATATCGGTTTTATCGGTTGAAACAAGTATTATATCGGATTTTTCGTATCCCGTAAGCCCGCGGCAAATTAAAAGCCCTGCATCCGAGCCGTCATTGACGTCGCCGAATGTTATTTCCGATAAAGAGTCACCGAAGGAAACATAAACTCGGCTGTCCTGTACGGTGATTTTAAGCTTACCGTCGGTAATTTCCGCAGAATTTCCGTTCAAAGAAACAACGGAATCAAAGGAAAAGCCGTCTTTTATGCGGTCGGTTGCCGTAACCGCCGACGATATCCGGTATGTCTCCTTTACGCGTCTCACTCCGGAAAGGCTTTTCTCGCTGTCCTCCGGTAAAATGATATAATCTATATTCGAGCTTCCCAATGTATTTATTATATCACAAACCGCCGAGCCTGAAAAGTAGTTACCGCCGCAGCCTACGACATAAGTTTTATATTTGTACTTCATAACAACGGCAGATCCGTCGCCCACCGACACGGCAGCAATGCACAGTTTATTGTTTTGTACCGTTGAAACTACGGCTGCGGATAAAAATATCATACAGAAAAGTGTAATGGCAATTCGCTTTACAACTGTTTTGTTTTTGTATCCGAGCAGCAAAACGACTGCAAAAACAATAAGCGCTGCGGCGATACTGATTCTTGTGAAAATCGAGTCTATCGGTAGCAAAGCGTGGTGAAATTCCGATATTTTAACAGCTGTTTCCGTGAGATATTTCGCCGTAATTCCCGATAGCAAAACAAGCGGTTTTCCTATAATATCAAGCTTTATGAGCATAAAAAGTGCCCCGAGTCCGCCGCTTGTCATACAAACGGAGCCAACGGTAACCATAAGCAGATTTGAAAGCACGGATACTGTTGAGACGGTCGGCAGGCTGACGGCAAAAACAGGCAATGATGCTGCCGTTACCGCTAAGCTCACAGCTACGAGAGACGATACGGATTTATACGCCATTGTAAAGATGTTTTGCTTTACATTAGCTATCGGTCTGTCGAGTGCCCGTGTCAGCGGCTTTAAGAAGTACATCATACCGAGCGTAGCGGCAAGCGACAGCCACAGGCTTAAAGATGTGCTCATATACGGATTAAATGCAAGCAATAAAATAAGCGAAAGTCCTATTGAATTCAGAGAATCAGCCTCTCGCTTGAACAAATCGGCAGCAAATACAAGACCTATCATAGTGCCTGCTCTTACAACGGGAGGGTTCATTCCCGTGAGTATTGCGAAGAAAATAATGAACACGATTGACGACGCAGAAGAGATACGGCGCGACACACGCAGCTTTCGCATAATCATATACAAAAGCGAGGACCACACACTTAGGTGAAGCCCCGAAACGGCAAGCAAATGCGAAACTCCGGCTGCCGAGAACGCCGTAGTAACATATCGGGGAATATTCGACTTGTCACCGTAGCAAAGCCCTGCCACAAGTCCGCCGTATGTGTTCGGCAGAAGGCGCAGCGTCTCGCTTGTCAATTTTTGACGAAGCAAAAGCAACATAGTGCCGATGCTTTTCTTTTCTCCTCTTTTTATGCTTATATTTTCCGGTGAATGCGCGCCGAGAAACAAAGATTTTGACTTATAGTATTTGAGTATTTCGTCGCTGTCGCCGCCTAAGAGGAATGCTTTTGCCGAAAGGCTGACCTCGTCCGTCACGTCTATACAGAGCGGAGTTTTTGATACCACACGAAATGACAGAGAGCTTTTTTCGCCGTTCACCGTATCCGCTTTCACCACATAATAAAAGCTTCCGTCCTTTTCGTACGGCAAATCCGAGAGGGTGCCGCTGATGATTACTTCTTTGCCGGTTAGCGGCTTTGCTTTGCCTAAATAGTATGCGTTATTTGACATCAGGAGCAAAACGGCAACCGCCGCGCTGAGAGCCGCAAAAGGCAAGGTTTTATCTCGCCTCACCTTTTTAATACACATAAAAACAACAAAAGCGATAAGCGCAGCCAAAAGCACTGCGCTTATCGCTTTATCATTTGAACCGCTCAATACAAGAAGTGTAAAGAGCATTGTAAATCCCGTAACTGCAAGCGGCCGTTTCATAATCAAACGAGTCTTTCGCCGAGATTACCTCCGCTGAGAACGTGGAAATGAAGATGCATCACCGTTTGACCGGCACCCTCGCCGCAGTTGTTTATAATGCGATATGATGAGAGGCCGAGTTGCTTTGTAAGAGAGGAAATCACCTCAAAAATGTGCGCAACAACAGCGGAATTTTCGCCTGTTATCTTATCCGCTCCGCTGATATGCTGCTTCGGGACGACGAGAAAATGCGTATCCGACTGCGGATTTATGTCATAAAACGCATAGCACAAATCGTCTTCATATACTTTTTTTGACGGAATTTCTCCGGCTATTATTTTGCAGAAAAGGCAATTATCCATTTTCATCCTCCGTTTAGGCAAGCAATAATAAATCCGAACCCGTTTTTAGGCTGCAGATTTTTCGCATAGCCATGTTAAAATACTCGTTAATCCGACAGGATTAACTGCGTTTTTGCCTCGCTCTGCATAAAAATCTGCCAAGCATAAAAATCAGCGACCTAAAATGAGCTGATTTTCGAGTGGAGTTTCATGCGGAGGATGCAGTGAGGCTGACGCCTCACAAAGACGACAAGTTAAAATACGCCGAAAATACGCCATTTTAGGCGAGCTCGGATTATTATCGCTTGCCTAAAAGCATAGCGCCGACTATTTCGGAAGCCTTTTTAAGAGCTTCCGGTATTTTTGAAACGTCTTTGGCACCTGCCATGGCACTGTCGGGTTTTCCGCCGCCTGCACCACCTGCAACGCGTGCCACCTCGCGAACTATATTACCTGCATGAGCTCCGCACTCTATGGCTTTTTTACCGACGCGGCAAGCGAACGACGCTGTGCCTTTTTCGGCATTTTTGCCTGCGAACACGGCGATAATATCATCTCCGCTTTCAAGTGCTTTGTCGCAAAGCGAGCGAAGAGCATCGGCTCCGGCTTCGCCTATATCGGCTGTGACAAGGCGTACACCGCCTATCTGCTTTGCATCTTTCATAAGGTCGGCAGTTTTCGATGCTGCAATCTCTGCCTCCAAAGAAGATATTTCGCGTTCCTTTTCTTTAAGCTCCGCAGAGAGAGCCGCGGCACGGGACGCCAATTCATGATAATTTGTAAGCTTAAGGTTTTTGGCGGTTTCGGCAATAAGCTCATTGCTCTTATCAATGTATTTCATAACATTATTGCCCGTAACAGCCTCTATTCTGCGGACACCCGACGCTACCGATGACTCGGATACTATTTTGAAGAGCCCTATTGATCCCGTATTTTTAACGTGCGTACCGCCGCAGAACTCGACAGAAAAATCATCTGCCTTTACAACTCTTACGATGTCGCCGTATTTTTCGCCGAATAATGCCATTGCGCCGAGCTTTTTAGCCTCGTCAATCGGCATTTCGCTTGTAACAACCGGCACAGCCGACATTATTACTTCGTTTACGGTATTTTCAACCTTTCTGAGCTCATCCGCCGAGAGAGCCGAGAAATGAGTAAAGTCAAATCTGACAGCCTCGCTGTTTACAAGCTGGCCTGCCTGCTCAACATGAGTGCCGAGTATTTTACGCAGAGCCGCCTGTAAAAGATGCGCCGCGGTATGGTTACGCATGGTGGCTTCACGTACCGAACGGTTGACCTCAGCGTGAACCTTATCGCCGCACGATACAGTCTCGCCGTCCGAGATGTAGCCGTGGTGAAGAACTACGCCCTCATGTGTTTTAGTGGTGTTTTCAACGGTAAATTCAAATCCGTTGCCCTTGATAACGCCGACGTCGCCGACCTGACCGCCGCTTTCCGCATAGAACGGAGTTTCGGAAAGTACGAGTGTTATATTGTCATCTTCCGTTGCGGCCTGTTTCTTTTCGCCGTCAACTACAACAGCGAGTATCTCGCTGTCGCCCGAAAGTGTTTCATAGCCGACGAACGGGGTTTTATCCATTCCCTTGGTGGCATTGCCCGAGCTCTTCCAAGCCTCTGCGCCTGCATCCTTGTGAGCCTCACGAGCTTTTTTGCGAGCCTCGGTCATAAGAGCCGTATACTCCTGCTCGTCAACGGTCATACCCTTTTCGTCAAGAATGTCCTTTGTAAGGTCAAGCGGGAAACCGTAAGTATCGGAGAGCTTAAACGCATCGGCACCGCTCATAACCTTACCGTCGGTGGTTTTAACCATTTCCTCGAGCATATTAAGGCCAGTATCAATGGTCTTTGCGAAGTTTTCCTCCTCCGCTTTAATAACATTTATGATAAAGTCGTGCTTTTCAAGAAGACTCGGGTAAGCTGTATCGTTCTCTTTAATAACCGTCTCGGCAACCTCATAAAGGAAGGGTCTGTCAATACCGAGCAATCTGCCGTGGCGTGCTGCGCGGCGCAAAAGACGTCTTAAAACGTAGCCTCTGCCCTCGTTTGACGGCATAACACCGTCGGATATCATCATTGTGGTGCTTCTTACGTGATCTGTTATAACACGAAGAGATATATCCTTTTTCTCATCATCGTGATATTTCACGCCGGCAATTTTCATAATGTGCTTCATTATATTCTGAACCGTATCAACCTCAAAGAGGTTGTCAACGTCCTGCGATATGCAAGCGAGTCTTTCAAGGCCCATACCGGTATCTATATTGGGATGCGCAAGACGCGAGTAATTGTTGTTACCGTCATTTTCGAACTGAGTGAATACGAGATTCCAAAATTCGATATAACGGTCGCACTCACAGCCTACCTTGCAGTCGGGCTTGCCGCAGCCGTACTTTTCGCCGCGGTCATAATATATTTCCGAGCACGGCCCGCACGGACCCGCTCCGTGCTCCCAGAAGTTATCCTCCTTGCCGAAACGAACCATGTGCGACGGGTCAACGCCTATATCCTTAGTCCATATATCGTAAGCCTCGTCATCTTCCTCATAAACGCTGATATAGAGCTTTTCGGGATCCATCTCCAATACCTTGGTGCAAAATTCCCATGCCCACGGAATTACCTCGTGCTTAAAGTAATCGCCGAACGAGAAGTTGCCGAGCATCTCAAAATACGTTCCGTGACGCGCGGTTTTGCCGACATTTTCTATATCGGGCGTTCTTATACACTTTTGGCAAGTTGTTACGCGCTTACGCGGAGGCGTTTCCTCGCCCGTAAACCACTTTTTCATGGGAGCCATACCGGAGTTTATAAGCAAAAGGCTCTTATCGTGCTGCGGTACAAGCGAAAAGCTCGGCAGTCTCAAATGGCCCTTGCTTTCGAAAAAGCTGAGGTATTTTTCTCTTAATTCGTTAAGACCTGTCCATTCCATACTGTAAAAATCTCCTTAACGTGTCGCGGGTCTTATCCGTTTAAGCGAAACGGCTTAAGCCTTACGGCACACTTATCAACATAATAAAAAATTATACATTCAATAGCCGTTCTTGTCAACCTTGACGCGGCTGTGCCGGTTAAAAAATAAGGCTTGTTTTACTGTGTGTTTTCATTTATAATTTAATATATGTGCTATCGAATATTATCATTTGGAGGGTTTTAATTGTTAACTGATATCGAAATAGCAAAACAGGCCGACATTAAGCCTATATCCGACATTGCCGAAAAGCTCGGCATCAGTGCCGACGAGCTTGAATTTTACGGCAAATACAAAGCGAAGCTTCCGCTGTCGCTGCTCAAAAAATATGAAAACAAAGAGGACGGCAAGCTCATACTTGTAACAGCCATAAATCCGACGCCTGCAGGTGAAGGAAAAACCACCGTCACGGTAGGTCTCGGCGAAGCGATGAACCGCATAGGCAAAAAAGCCGTAATAGCCTTGCGCGAGCCGTCTATGGGCCCTGTTTTCGGAATAAAGGGCGGTGCTGCCGGCGGCGGTTACGCTCAGGTAATACCGATGGAGGACATAAATCTTCATTTCACGGGCGATATGCACGCTATAACAGCTGCAAACAATCTTTTGTGCGCGATAATCGACAATCACATTCAGCAGGGAAACGAGCTTCGCATCGACCCGAGAAGGATTCTCTTCAAGCGCTGCCTTGATATGAATGACAGAGCGCTGAGAAACGTTGTGATAGGTCTCGGAGGCAAGGTAAACGGCGTACCGCGTGAGGACGGCTTTATGATAACGGTGGCAAGCGAGATTATGGCTATACTCTGCCTCTCTTCCGGAATCAAAGATTTAAAAGAGCGCCTCGGCTCAATACTCACCGCATACACATACGACGGTACTCCCGTATACGCAAGGGATTTGAATGCAGTCGGTTCAATGGCGGCTCTCTTAAAAGACGCAATAAAGCCGAATCTTGTACAAACACTCGAAAACACTCCAGCTTTAATGCACGGCGGACCGTTTGCCAACATAGCACACGGCTGTAACTCGGTAACCGCCACACGTCTCGCGCTGAAGCTCGGCGACTACTGCATAACCGAGGCAGGCTTCGGGGCAGACCTCGGTGCCGAAAAGTTTCTCGATATCAAGTGCCGCTGTGCAGGCCTCAAGCCCTCCTGCGTTGTAATAGTAGCCACAATCCGCGCGCTGAAATACAACGGCGGCGTACCGAAAACCGAGCTGTCAAAGGAAAATATCGTCGCTCTGAAAAATGGTATCGTAAACCTTGAAACTCATATTGAAAACATGAGAAAATACGGCTTACCCGTTGTGGTTGCGATAAACCGTTTTGCGACGGATACCGAAGCGGAAATCGAAACGATAGAAGCTTTTTGCAAGGAAAAAGACGTCCCGGTTTCGCTTACGGAGGTATTTGCCCGCGGCGGAGAAGGCGGAAAGGAGCTTGCCGAAAAGGTCGTTAAAACGATTGAGACAAAAGAAGCTCACTTTAAGCCCATATATGACGAAAAGCTTTCGATAAAGGAAAAGCTGAATGTTCTTGCAAAGGAGATTTACCGCGCCGGAGATGTTGTATTCACCTCGAATGCGGAAAAAGCAATTTCCGAAATTGAAAAGCTCGGCAAAGACAAGCTCCCGATTTGTGTTGCGAAAACGCAGTATTCTCTGTCGGACGACCCGCAAAAGCTCGGCAGTCCGAAGGGCTTCACACTCACGGTACGCGATGTCCGCCTGTCGGCAGGCGCCGGATTTATAGTGGCTCTCACAGGAGACATAATGACAATGCCCGGACTTCCGAAGCAGCCTGCGGCGTATAAAATAGACGTTGACGACGACGGGAATGTGTCGGGGCTTTTCTGATAACCCACCCAATCAATCGAAATCCGTATTTATAACAAAAAGACGGCTGTAAGAGCTTCGGTTCTTACGGCCGCTTTTGTTTTTTTGTGCAACAAAAAAAGGTCCGCTTACGCGAACCTTTTTTATCGGTTGAATTATGCCTTAGCTTCCTCTTTTTTGTCAGCGTCCGCGTCATCTTCGCCGTCTTTCTTCTTTTCTTTAAGAAGAACGAATTTCTCCATCGGGAAGAGAACTACCATCTGAACAAAGCCTGCCGCAAGACCTGCAATGGTTCTTGCAAGAGCCTGTAACCAGCCCCATGAGGATCTGCCGATAACGCCGACGAGCCAGCCCTGGAACCAGGTTGAGAAGAGTATAAGTGCAATCATAAGGAATATGTAAATTGCGAAGTTATACCAGGGAGCATCAGATTTAAATGTTGTCTTTTTATTCTGATAGAAGCCGTAGATATTGGCTACAAGGTTTGAAAGGAAGAACGGAAGAAGATATCCCCAAGTAACTACGCCGCCTATGACGGTTCCGTTTTCTATAACACCGCCGACAACATATTTACCTATCTGCTCAACGCCCTTTGCGGTAGCTGCGTCAAAGATTGTGTTCGGTGCGAAGATTCCCTGAAGGAAAGCGGGAAGAGTAGCTGTCACGCTGTCGAAGATAAGCGGAAGAACGTTCGCAAGCACCAACTGAATGATGGTGACAAGTCCGCTTACTACAAGGAACTTAATGAACTGCCAAAGAGCCTTCATAAAAGAGCCCTTTTCCTCTGCGGCGTTGTCTATACCGCCGAGGCTTATTTTTTTCTTATCTGCCATAGTTTTACTCCTCTTAATGAGATTTCGGAAGCGATAAAACACTCCCACGGTTTTTACATAGCCCTTTTAGTATAACAAATAATGTAAAAATATGCAATACAAAACTTCACAATTTATTCACAATTACAATTAAAAGGCTCCTGTGAACCACAAGAGCCTTTCAAAGAAAAGTCTAGTAAAGTCTCGGTGTCTTTTTAAGCGACAACCGAATTGTCAGTTTACGTTCGGAGTTATTTTGAGCGTCGCAATATCGGTAAGCGACATTTTATCGCTCGGAACTATAAACGTACTCTCCATAAGAGCCTTTGCCGCATCAAGCGAGGTAAGACATGATGTACCGCTCTCAACCGCAATTCGGCGAAGCTTAAAGCCGTCTCTGTCGGGGCGTCTGCCGTGAGTAGGCGTATTTATGATGAGTGAGACATCGCCCGAATGGAGCATATCCATAATATTGGGGCTCTCTCCGGTGAGCTTATTTACGGGCTTCGCATCTATGCCTGCCTCAAGCAAAGCCTTACGCGTTCCCGGCGTTGCGTAGAACTTAAACTGCGAATCCTTAAATGCCTTAAGCATCTCACAGACCTCAGCCTTGTCCTTATCGCGGACGGTGACAATAATCTTGCCGTCCTTAGGAAGCGAAACTCCGCCGCCGTCGAACGCCTTTAAGAGTGCCTCGTTGTAATCCTGCGAAATACCGAGCACCTCGCCCGTAGATTTCATTTCGGGTCCGAGAGAGGTGTCCGCTCCGATTATCTTTTCAAATGAGAATACGGGAAGCTTAATTGCATAATATCCGCTGTTTCTGAAAAGGCCTGTGCCGTAACCCATATCCGAGAGCTTTTCGCCGAGCATAGCTCTTGTAGCGAGTGCAATAGCCGGAATACCGGTTACCTTGCTTATATACGGTACGGTTCTTGAAGAACGCGGATTTACCTCGATGATGTAAACTTCTTCCTTGAGCACGATGAACTGTATATTCATCATACCGATAACGTGAAGCGCGGAAGCGAGACGCTTTGTATAATCAACTATGGTCTTTTGAACCTTTTCGGAGAGTGTGACCGCGGGATAGACGGAAATCGAGTCGCCCGAATGGATACCGGCACGGTCGATGTGCTCCATAATACCGGGAATCAGTATGTTTTTGCCGTCGCATATAGCGTCAACCTCAACCTCCTGACCCATAAGATATTTATCTACAAGCACGGGATGCTCGGACAAATCGGGAATGGTACGGGTTATGATGCCCATAAACTCTCTTATGTCATCGTCGCTTGCGGCAATTTGCATGCCCTGACCGCCGAGGACGTAGCTCGGTCTTACCAATACGGGATACCCGAGCGAATGTGCCGCCGAGAGAGCCTCGTTTACGGTAAACACGGTATGTCCCTTAGGTCTTTGAATGTCGCAGTATTCGAGTATCTCGTCAAAACGCTCTCTGTCCTCTGCGGCGTCAACGTGGTCGGCGTCGGTACCGAGAATCGTGACTCCGAGGTCGTTAAGCGTTTTTGTGAGCTTTATAGCGGTCTGACCGCCGAACTGAACTATTGCGCCGTCGGGTTTTTCCGCCTCGACTATATTGGTAACGTATTCGGGAGTCAAAGGCTCAAAATAAAGCTTATCGGAAACGTCGAAATCGGTTGATACGGTTTCGGGGTTGTTATTTACGATTATGGCTTCGCAGCCGGCTTTTTTAAGCGCCCAAATAGAGTGCACCGAGCAATAGTCAAATTCTACGCCCTGTCCTATTCTTATAGGTCCCGAGCCGAGAACGATAATCTTCTTTTTCTTCGGAGTTGTATCGACCTCGTTTTCAACGCAGTAATCCGAATAATAATACGGCGTTTCGGCCTTGAACTCCGCGGCGCAGGTATCAACTATCGAGAATGACGGAGTGATATGCCACATTCTGCGGAGATTTTTGATTGACGCCTCGGAAACGCCGACATCATTTGCTATAACGTCATCCGTAAAGCCGAGACGTTTCGCTTCGAGCAAAGTGTCGCGGTCACACGCGCCGGTCATAAGCGTTTTTTCCATATTGACGATATTTTCTATTCTCGTCAGGAACCACATATCAATCTTTGTGATGTCATGTATTTTGCCGAGAGAAATGCCGTTATAAATCGACGCCGCCACAACATAAAGACGCGTGTTGTCGATATTTTTAAGAAGCTCAAGCAGCTCGTCGCAGCTTTTTCCGGTATACTCGGGCATCAAAAGGCTTGTCTTGTTTTCTTCAAGCGAATGAAGAGCCTTTTGCAGCGCACATTCAAATGAACGTGAAATTGCCATAACCTCGCCTGTCGCCTTCATCTGTGTGCCGAGTGTACGTTTTGCGTTTACGAACTTGTCAAACGGCCACTTCGGAATTTTAACGACGCAGTAGTCGAGAGCCGGCTCAAACGAAGCATATGTCTTTTTGGTAATCGCGTTCGGTATCTCGTCAAGCCCGAGTCCGAGAGCTATTTTTGCGGCAATACGCGCTATGGGGTAGCCGGTTGCCTTTGAAGCAAGTGCCGAGGAACGTGAAACACGCGGGTTAACCTCGATTACGGCATAGCGGAATGAATCGGGATGAAGTGCAAACTGAACATTGCAGCCGCCCTCTATGCCAAGCTCCGTTATGATGTTAAGAGCCGCGGAGCGCAGCATCTGATATTCCTTATCCATAAGGGTCTGAGACGGTGCGACAACTATCGAGTCTCCGGTATGAACTCCTACGGGGTCAAGGTTTTCCATATTACATACGGTAATGCAGTTGCCCTTGCCGTCACGCATTACCTCATACTCTATCTCTTTCCAGCCGGCAATACATTTCTCGATAAGAACCTCGTTTACGCGCGACAGGCGAAGTCCGTTTGAACATATCTCGCGAAGCTCCTCCTCATCGTCGGCAATTCCGCCGCCCGTACCACCGAGCGTATATGCCGGGCGAACTATTACGGGATAACCTATCTTATCGGAAAATTCAACCGCAGCCTCAACGTCGTGTACAACGAGCGACTCGATACACGGCTCGCCGATTTTTTCCATGGTATCCTTAAATTCCTGCCTGTCCTCAGCCTTTTTGATAGAGGAAGCCTTGATACCGATAAGGCGCACGCCGTTGGCCTTTAAAACGCCTTTTTCGTCAAGCTCCATAGCAAGGTTGAGTCCTGTCTGACCGCCGAGCGTGGGGAGAATCGAATCGGGTTTTTCTTTTTCTATTATCTTGGTGAGCGTGGGAACATTCAGCGGCTCGATATACACCTTATCCGCTATATCGCCGTCGGTCATTATTGTAGCGGGGTTTGAGTTTACAAGTACAACCTCTATTCCCTCTTCCTTCAGAGAGCGGCACGCCTGAGTTCCGGCGTAGTCAAATTCGGCAGCCTGACCTATGATAATAGGACCGGAGCCGATAACAAGTACCTTTTTTATCGTCTTATCAATCATCGTATCTGCCCTCCGCTGCCATCTTCAAAAATCTGTCAAACAAAAACGCCGTATCGCGCGGACCTGCGTTGGCCTCCGGGTGGAACTGCACGGTGAACACGGGCTTTCCGTGATAAACTATTCCCTCAACGGTCTTATCGTTTACGTTTATGCAGTTAATTTCGGCGTTATCCGGCAGACCCTTGCCGTTTACCATATAGCCGTGGTTCTGCGACGAGAGGTAGGTCCTGTCTTCATTAAGGAATTTGACCGGGTGATTTGCGCCCCTGTGACCGTACTTCATTCTTTCGGTCTCGCCGCCGTTGGCAAGTGCCATAAGCTGATGGCCGAGGCAGATTGCAAAGGTCGGTATACCGTAATCGTAAAGCTTCTTTATCTCTTTGATTATATCGACGCATTCCGACGGATCGCCGGGGCCGTTTGAAAGCATAATGCCGTCGGGCGATGTCTTTATTATTTCGTCTGCCGACGTAAATGACGGATAAACCGTTACAATGCAGTTTCTCTTCACGAGATTATTTATTATATTCCGCTTTGTTCCGAAATCCATAAGTGCTATTTCAGCACCGGTGTTTTCTTCGCCGTATACCTTTGTCTGCTTTGCGGTAACGCTGCCGACAAGGTCAATTTGGCGGAAGGACTTAATGATATCCATAAGCCTTTCCCTGTCGCCGATATCCGAAGTGAGTACGCCGCGCATGGTTCCGCTCTCGCGCAGTTTCTTTACAACGGCGCGCGTATCAACGCCAGATATGCACGGGATATTGTATTCCTTTAAAAGATTCTCTATTGTATCGGTGCATCTGAAATTTGACGGGTCGGAGCTGAGCTCATGGACTATAAAGGCACTCGGCTGAAGCCTTTCGCTCTCAAAATCCTCTCGGCTTATACCGTAATTGCCTATCATGGGATAGGTCATAACAACTCCCTGCCCCGCATACGACGGGTCAGTAAGGATTTCAACATATCCGGTCATGGAAGTGTTAAACACTATTTCACAGGCAGTTTCTTTAAAATCGCCCCTTGCGGTTCCCTCATATACGGAACCGTCTTCAAGCATCAAATACGCTTTCAAACAATACACCGACCTTTCAAACAAATGCTTTTACTTAATTGAAAATTTTATCATATTTCGGGTTCTATTTCAATACAAATATTAAACATAAAAATAAAAACGGCCTTTAAAAAATCCCGAAAAAAAGGAGCTGTAAAAAATACAGCCCCTATCATTTAAAACGGAAGATAATGCATGGACGAATTCGTGACAAGCACCGCCACATAGCCGATATAAATACAAACCATCAAAGCGCCCTGCCAACGGCTGAGCTTTTTGAAAATCAACGTGGGTATTATGGCTATCGCTATGACGAGCAGGCAAACCGGCATATCAAGAAACGCCGACTGCTTGCCGACCGTAAGAGTTCCGCCCGATAAAAACGCGCATATCGGAAGAATGAGAGTCAAATCAATGATATTTGCGCCTATAATGTTGCCTATGGAAAGCTCCGACTGCTTTTTGGCAACAGCGGTAAGAGTTGTTACAAGCTCGGGCAAGGATGTGCCTATCGCTATTATGGTAACGCCGATTATCGCCTCGGACACGCCTAAATGGCGAGCTATCACGGTACCGTCGTCAACGAGCAAATCGGCTCCCACAACAACGGCCGCGGCGCCTATCAAGAACTTAACTATATTGAGCGCCATCTGCTTTCCGGTGTGTTCCATTTTCTCAACCTCGCTGGAATCGGCGGAGAGAGATTTTTTGCCGGAAATGATGTTTTCTATCATAAAGACGGCAAATATCGCTATCATTATAATGCTCTGCCAAAGATTTAAATCAAGGTCATAAGAAAATGCAAAAAGCGCGGCAACCGCGAGAATCATAAGCGAGCCCTTTAATGCAACGGAGCTGCGTTTAATGACGGCCGGCATACACAAAACGGAAATGCTCATTATAAGGCCGATATTGGCGGTTACCGAGCCTACGGCATTGCCTATTGCCATATCGTTTTGCCCCTTTGCCGCCGCTATTGACGAAACAAGAAGTTCCGGAAGCGTCGTGGCAAAGCTGACTACCGTAGCGCCGATTATGAATTTCGGGATTCCCGTAGCTTCGGCTATCCATGTAGCGGCGTCAACAAAAACATCGCCGCCCTTAACTATAAGCACAAGGCCTATAACAAACAAGATAACGGCATATATAATATTATCCGACGGCACGCTTATAAGCGATGCAAGTGAGCTTGAAATATTCATAAAATTCCCTCCTGCGGATTGGCATATCCTTGTTATGTTAACACCAAAGCGTATTAAAGTCAATAAAAAAGAGCGAAAAGCCGAATTTTTGAAAAGTCAAGCAATAAATGCAAAACTTTACTTGCGAAACATCATTTCATCATTTTGCACAACTATGTTTGCGTTTTGTTGGCAAATTTGCACAGACTGCCCCTCTTTTCGTTTTGCTCTCTGCTTATTCTACTCTTTTTATGCCAGTCTCGCCAGTTCTTTCTGAAACAGTTCGCCGGAGGTTTTCCATCCGAACATCTCCCTTGGGTAGTCGTTGATCCAGTCCTCTACCCTCTGGATATCGTCCTCTGTCCGGTCATCGAAGTTCTCTCCCTTTGGTATCTTCCTGCGCACCAGTCGGTTCTGGTTTTCGTTGCTGCCACGCTCAAAGGAGCAGTATGGGTGGCAGTAGAACACGGTCACTCTCTTTTCGGACTCATCTGCTGCCGACTGCTGCATTCCCTCCCAGTCAGCGAACTCCGAGCCATTGTCCACGGTTATGGTCTTGAACACCTGCCCGAATCGCTCTCCCCATTCCGCTTCTAACTGATCCAGTCGCTTGCAGACCTGCTCAGTCGTGTGCTCATATAAAAGGTATATGAGTTCGTTCCTGGTCTTTCTCTCTGTCAGTACCAGAAGGCTGTGTTTACTTTCCCCTCTCTTGCCTACCACTGTGTCCATCTCCCAGTGTCCGAATTCCTCTCTGGTGTCGATGTCCTCTGGCCGCTTCTCTATGCTTGTACCTGCGTTGGCTCTCGCCTGCCTGCGGACTTTCTTATTCTTCTTTTTCCGTCTGCCTTTTACTGGGAGTTCCTTATTTGTGATTGTGAGGAATATCCCCTTGTCGATGTAACTGTAAAGGGTCGGCTTGCTAATCTCTGTTTCAAACTCCAACCCCTTGGCTTTAATTTCTCCGAGGACTGCTCCGGGCGAGTATCCGTCCTCTGCTATCTTTGTTTCTATGTACTCTGCCAGTCTGTGGTCTTTGCCTATCTTAAGGTCTGGACCCTTATCTCGCAGGTTCTGTTGATACCTATCCTCTGCGATGTCTGGGGAGTACCGTTCTTCCTCTGTCAGATCTGAATTGGTATGTGTGTATGTTCCTCTCTTTATCTCACGGTATATGGTGCTGACATGGACTCCTATCTGGTCAGCGATTTCCTGTTTGCCGTGTCCTGCTTTCAGCAGTGCTTCTAATTTCAGCCTGTCGGCTCTGGATAACTGTTTAAATCTGCGCATGGCAGCACCTCCTTGTCTCTTTCTACTATTATCGGTGTTAAAGTTATAAATTTCAATAACAAAACACTTATAAATAAGGATAAGATACCAACAAAGAAGTGGTGCTTTTATGGTTATATTTTTGTTGAATTTATGGGTTATAAAAGACTTGAATACCTCCGCAACCCAAGGTAATATACAGACAACCTAAAGGAAAGGAGGTGCATCCGATGAATTTGGATGATTTGGTTTCTAAAATAAATAAGCTGAGTAAAGTTGTTCGAGCCCTTACTCAGCTTGCATTGGAAATCGGAACGCTCGTAGCGGTTATCCGATTCATCATCTTATGATGATGGCTTGGGGGAGGGGTCCACCTCTCTCCCTTGCTTCTCAAAATATACCACACGATTGGAGGTCTTGTCAATGAAACGGTTATGTGTTTCAGTTTCGGTTCTGGCTTTTCGGATAGCGGAGTTGCTTATCGTGGTTTCTGGTCTGCTTCTCCTGCTTTCCAGAATGTAGCCGGTCCGTCCGGGGCAGTGCATCTGCTCCGGCTCTAACCCACCGATGTCTGGTCCCAAGTCCAGAAGGCGGAAGCGTGAGGGGAGCAAAGGACAATGCCATGTCTGAGTGATGTCTGACAAGTTTGCCTGGTTTTTAATGTGAAAGCCTTAAAGGTAGGAGGAGTTATTGGTTTTTACCGATTGCCTATCGCAACTCGTTGATTTTGTTTCCTGCGTTGCAGAGAAAGGGTTAGGTGATGTGTAGCCGAGCACGAGGTCTTATCTGGTGTACCGTAACACTGGACGCTCTCTCCAGTCGGGCGAGACCGATGGGCGACATGGCTTATTGTTCCTTTTTGAAAAACGGCGATAAATTTCCGGCGGTAAAACTCCGGCGATAAAATCTGAAAGGATCTGATAAAATGATTTATATTGATAAGTGCCGCACCGACCTCGGTGTTACCGTGGACGAGTGGGCGGTTGATGATAGATGTCGGTTCTCTGATTCCGGCAAGGTCGGCATAGGGACTGGTGTTCGTGTGCTCGATATTACTGACAAGTTTGGCGATGTTCTGGTTCGCCTTGTGATTTCGGATTCCTGCTCTGACAATGTCAGCAGGTTCTCCTGCAGGGAGGTGTTGTCTCATGAATAAAGAACTGCTTGAGCCGATCATGCGTGCTCACGGAGATAAAAACAAGGACTTGGCTGCGGCCATTGGTATGTCCGTTCCGAACTTCTCCACCATCTGGAATGGTCGTGGCGAGTTTGCTCTGAAGTATATCCGTCTCATTGCCCGGAGATATTCTCTTACCCCGGAGCAGGTCTATAAAATCTTTATCTTTCCGCAGGGGTAATCATTGCCCCTGCTTTTTCTTTGGCTTTCAAATCTGCCCCATTTAGGCAATAAAAAAGACCCAGTGGGTGTTTGTTCCACTGGGTTGCTTTTCGTCTTATTCTGGCTGTCACGGTGCGCCACGCTCTGGGTTCTGCGTTGCGGTGTTCCCGACATTTATGTCGGTCACGTCGTCCGGGTGCTTACCCCCTTTAGAACCCCCTCTGCGGCACATCATACCTCCACTCTTTTTATAAGTCAATCGCCAATTACAGAAGTTCATTGACCTTCTTCTGCACGGCTGCGTAGTCGTATCCGGCTGCCTTCAGCTTCTGCTTTCTGGTTTCGCCGTTGCCCCACTTACCTGCGATCACTTCCTTGGCTACCTCAGTAACGCTTTTCTGCTGTTTTACTCCAAGCTGTGCATTGACCTCTTTCTGGACTGTATCGTAGTCATATCCTGCTGCCTTGATGCGGTTCTTTCTGTCATCGCCATTTCCCCAGTCTCCTGCAATGACTTCCTTGGCGATTTCTGCCACGCTCTTTTTCGGTGCGGAGGTTGCTCCTGCAAGGCGGTTCACTTCTGCCTGCACCGTTGCGTAGTCATATCCGGCAGCAGCCAGTCTATTCTTGCGGTCATCTCCGTTTCCCCAGTCTCCTGCGAGCACTTCCTTTGCCACCTCAGTGACGGATTTCTTCTCGCCCTGGTTCTCTTTGATTTCCTCTCCGTAGTAGTAATCCATATCTACCTTGCCATCGATGCCGCTTACTGTTCCGGAACTGGTGTACTGGTGGAATGCGCAGTCATAGTCCGGAGATCCTGTGTAATCTGCGAGCCAGTACACATACTTGGAGAGCACTTCGTCCGAATACATATTTCTGTGGTAGTCGATGTTGGAATAAACACCTGCCTTGTATCCATGGCTTTCCACATACTCGCAGAATGCCTTTGTAAATGCGATGCACTCATTCTTTCCGAGGGTTACTCCCTTTGCCTTGGCTTTCTTTACAGTGTCGTACTCAAAATCGTAGAATACAATCACATCTTTTCCGAGACCTGCCTGCTCCATCTGCTTGATGCAGAATGCCGCCTCCTGCGCTGCCTGCTCTGCGTTGATCGCATAACTGAAATGATATACTCCCTTGATTTCGATGCCGTTCTTTCTGCAGCCTTCCACATACTGGCGGAACTTTGCGTCTACCGTCTGTGCGTATCCTTCACGAAGGATTGCGAACTTGATGCCGTCTGCTGCTACTCTGGCAAAGTCTACATTGCCCTGCCAATATGAAATGTCCATACCTTTGATTGTCATATCTGTTTCCTCACTTTCTGTAATAAAATAGGGCAGCCTACTGGCCGCCCTGCTGCGTATGTTTCCTGTTACTGTTCCTCGGCATCATCCGAAGCACCGATTTTGGCGGAGTCGGTCAAGCCTTCCCCGATGATGTAAGCCACCACGGACGCTCCTGCCATGATGAGTGCAGTTACCTGCGTTGCCGTGTTGTCTGTTCCGCCTGTGGCGAGGATCATCATTGAGACGAATGATGCCACTGCCGTCCACAGTTTTCTGCTTGTGAGTTTTCTTACCCAGTCGATTTTCTTCATTGCTTTGTCCTCCTGTTATACAATTTGTTTTAGTGCCTGTTCGTTCAGAAAGTCCTTCTGTTCATGTTTGACCTTCTGAGCGTAGTCGAGTGCTGCGTGCATATCCCCATTGCAGTGTGCGTCTGGGATTCTCTGCACCGCTCTGGCTGTCGCTTCTCCGAGTGCCAGGGAAGCATTGACGCAGTTGATGATGCAGAGTTCATTCTTCTCTCGGATCTGCTCTCTGGCATCTACTTCCTTCTGTCGTTCTTCCCGCTCTGCTTTTTCCTTGTCGGCACGCTTCTGTATGCTCTGCTCGATGAGCCAGAAAAAGAAGCCAGTCAGTGCCGATGGGATACTCGCTGCCACGATGATTGCTGTCACATCCATGCGCTGCACCTCCTCTCTAAAAAGACCGCCTTGTCCAGACGGTCCTTAATTCTGATTTAATTTCTCACACCACTTGCATGGGTACTGCGTCATCGGTATGTGGTAATTTGTGCAGTGGGCACAGGTGCCGCTTTCCTTGCAGTCGAGGTCACATTCTTTCATGTGCTTATGGCAGTACCTGCTCCCATGTGCGTGGGTACATTGGAAGTTATTTTGCCTTGGTTTCTGCCTTGTACTTCTCGCCTGTGATTTCCTCGTACTCTGCTTCATCAATAGTTCCCTTCTCCACTCTGACCGCGATCTGTTCCTTTGTCAGCCTGCCTGCGGCATAAAGTCTTTTCAGACTGTCGATTAATACTCTCATTATAACAATCCCTCCTCGATAAGCTGTGCGGTGTAATCATCAATCGCCTTGTCGGTATTGATCTGCTTAATGGATTCCAACATCTGGTATTCCGATACAGTGATTTCCCTGCTATCGCACTCCCAGTCGGTGTAGGCTTCCATGCCCTCGGTTGCTTCGTGCTGCACTTTCTTGATGTTCTTTCTCTGGATGTAGATGCCGTCAGCCACAAGCTGCAGCTCCTGCGGCTCCTCGGAGCATCTTTCCTTGGTCCATTCCTTCATGGTTCTGCCTCCTTTTGATTTTTGATATTATTTTCTTAAGCCGGCCCACATGGATATAAGGTTTTATCCTGCTCTGGTAACAGTCATATGTGTCCGTGCAGGTAAACCATCCCATGTACGACAGCATGGCTTCGATGTGTCTGTGAAAGTATCCACGGTTCGCTTCCTTTGACCTCTCCATCTTCTTTGCCAACCGTGTTGCGGATAGCATGATGTTCTTTCTGATCAGCGTCTTGGTTCTGTAAAATATAAAACCCATGAAATCCAGTGCCCTACCTATCTTCCGCTTGCCCTTCTCGTAGTAGAATTTGCATACCTGGTAGTTGTGCTTCAGCTTTAATCTGAAACGCTGACCGAGCATCTTCCTTATCTCCACGATGGCTCTCTGGAGGACTTTCTTGCTGCTTGCGAATATGACGATATCGTCCATGTACCTTTGTAGCTTTGGCAGACCGAGCACCTCTGTGATCAGTCGGTCGAGTGGTTCTAAGAGGTAATTTGCCAACCACTGGCTGATGTAAAATCCGAGAGGGATTCCTTTATTAAATCCCTGTAGGCATAATCCGATGATGTATAAAAACCAGTCATCCTTGATTCGGATTGCCAGTTCCTTCATCAGAATTTTCAGCCGGATACTATCATAAAAGTGCCGGATATCCATCTTTGCGAAGCACCGTGTTCTCTTCGGGTCATGCAAAAGCCACCGCTCTATCTGTCTCTTTCCGTAGTGTGCTCCACGCTTTGGGAACGAACCGCAGGAGTATGGATAGGCTGTGGCTGTGATGATTGGCTCTAATACCAGAACGATGATGTGGTGCAGCCATTGTTCATGAATTTCCGGCATATAAATTTTTCGTCTTTTCCCATGTTCGAAGATGATCTTCGGGGTTCTTTTCTTTGGCTTGTATGCCAGTTCCGGGTGTGGGACGTCCACTCCCTCCGGCTTTGTGTTTAGGATCATGTCGTACATTTTCTGCACCTCATCATCGAGGTGTGCGTCTATGTACTGGATCTCTTTTCTCTTGGTTTTTCCTTTGCGTAATTTCTTATATGCTTTCCGAATGACATCATCCTTCAGCATTTGTTGATACAGATATTTGTACTCTTTGTGACCGTGTTTCGGTTCATTACGCAGATGGATTTCTGTGTGTGTTTTTCGCATTCTGCTGAGTACTCCTATAAGATATTTTTTCTTCTATCTCCTACGCACGGCAGGTGCGACCGCTTTACCGTGCGTCCTGTGTCGGACTCATTTCCACTCATCTTCCCAGTAATGGTGAGTAAACCTTGTTTCAAAGGTCAGCGGTGTAGGAAGCAGGACTGCTTTGGGTTGTTATTCCGTTTAAGATAGAATAAGGCGGCCCCGATGTTCCAGTTGGCATTCCCGGCAGTGTTGTTCACATTCAAGTAGCGCAAACCATCATTCGTACCGTTGTTGCAATTACCGAACCGAAGGGCGACCGCCCGAGGTGACGCAGTCCTGCGCCCCTGTTATTCTTCCTTACGCTATTAAAATCCGATTTTGTTCCACTGGGGGAATTCTGCTAACGCAGACCCCCAGACCCCCTATCACGGTGTCTTGCTTACGCTGCGACCCCGACAGGTGGTAAAAGAAGGACGGCGGCCCCGACGTGCCCGGCGGCATGCCCGGCAGGGTGGGACACAGCCAAGGAGCGCAAACCATCAGACGTACCGTCGACGCAATAACCGAACCGAAGGGCGACCGCCACAATCTCGACATTCTGCCATAATCCGTCACAGCCGCCAGTGGATGTGCTTCCCTTGCACGGATGAACCGGAACTGCTCCGAAGCCGGGAACGGTCTGGTACTTATGCGGATAGAAAATACCGTATTTCTGTGTGCTTCCATCACTCTCGAACATCTTCGGAAGGCTGATGCCTGTATCCTGGTACTTCGCTCCGGTCACATCGTAGGTGTAGTTCTTGCTGACCTTGTATCTGCCGTTCACGAGCAATGTGTATGGGTCACGCATCCACTGCTGATATGTTCCAAGGACGATGGAGTGGAAAATCTTGTTGAGTGACTTTGCATCCTTTGTTCCGTAGAACTGTCCACCGCCTACGACTGCGTTCTGCTTCACTCCGTTGGTCGGTGCAAGGCTTGCATCGTATCCGCTTGAATTTCCATAACCGTATGCTTCCTGCGAGTTCGTGCTCTTTGCGAACATGATCAGAAGGTCAGTGATTGTCTGAACAATTCCGCCACCGAGGAATGCTGCACGGCTTGAGAAGTTTGCGATTGCGGTATGCTCTTTGTCCGTGGTGTTATTGTAGCAAGGCTGCAGTCCTGCCAGGGATACCATCTTCGGTGTGGATGTGTCTGCTCCAAGGATTGAACCGTAAAACATCGGAATCCATACACCCTCCAGTACATTGTTGCTCGGGTCTTTAAATCCGACAGGCTCGAATCCGTCTCTTTCCCTCATGGAGAATTTGACGACACGGTCATTGCCGAGCATATACTCCTGCTTGTAAATCTTGGCAAGCCATGAGAACGCTCCGCCATTGTAGCTTGTGTTGGAAACATCCGAAGCAGTACCGTCCTCTTTCTTGGTGTAGTCGTTCTCATCCAGTCTGTAGTCCGGTGTTCCGTCTGCCCTTACCATCCACGGCTTATTTGCCACGATGATCGGGAAGTCTGCCCAACTGTTGAGTGTCATTGTTCCGGTGTCCTTGTTGAGTGAAATCGGAGTGAAGTCTTTGTTCTGTCCGATGTATTCGATTCGTGCTGTCGGACTTAAAACATCCATGTGCTCAATAAAGCCATAGATTCCGTCTGCAGATAAAATTGCATAGCACTTATCGAGGGTTTCCTTGTCTGCGATGTATGTCTTTCCCATTATTCCTCTACCTCCTCGTAGTATAAAAGTCCTTTATCCACACCAAGCACATACTTATCCCCAGTGGTCTGGTCGTAAAGGTACATACTGTTTGGTGTTACGATAGTTACATCTGTTGCGTTGGCGACCTCGGTTAGAAAGTCCATGGTAATCGTGGACGGGAGGAGGTCGTTGTAAGCGGGCATATAATCCCACTGGTTTGCAACTCCGACTGCCAGTGCGTAGAGGATTTCCCCTTCGTCCGGGTCCTGTGCATAAATGCCGACCTCTTTCACGTAGTAGCCATTCTTAAGGTTTCCGGTGTCCTGCTTGTTTGTGATGATAAATTTCACATATACATTGGACTGGTTCTGGGTCGTCACTGTAATCAGTGCGAACTCCTGCTTCTTGGATTTGAGAGCAGTTCTGTTTGTGAGTGCTTCGCCATCTGAATATGATCCGTCTCCGGTTGCGGCCTTGGTCAGTTTGATTGTGCATCTTCCTGCCTGTGCCTTGGCGAGCAGGGCGATTCCTTTGGCTGTCAGCACTGCTTCTTTGAATACTCCTGCCATCGTTGTTCCTCCTTTATGTTGTTATTTTGGAATGTGATGCCATTCCCACTGCCACCCTCGGCACAGTGCCGTGTACGCTTGCCTGTGTTCGCTGTGCTCCGTTTAGAATTGTGGTCTTGGTGTTTCTTACCACTATCGCTGCAAAACCGCTCACACCGCCCGACAGCGTGCCTGTGCGTGGGTTGACATTATTCCCGATAGTCTCATGCGGGGAACTTACTGCAGCTGCGGCAGCGTTCCCTTCCATGCCAATATCTCCGGTGCGTCCTTCCGGGTGGTTTGTTACCGTTCTGGACGGTGCGGAGGTTACGGCTGATGCGGCCGTCTCCTGCATGGTGTAATCGTTTGTGGTCTGGTGGTGGTTCAGCACCTGTTCTTTCGGACTGCTGACCACCCCGGATGCCACTGTCTCATGCATCTCCATTTCTCGCTCCACCAGTATCCTGCGGATATGGGAGCGGGTGTTCTTTACTCTCTGAATGATGGAGAGGAAGTAATTTGCCATTTCCTCTGTCATCCTGGCATTGGTTATGATGTCAAATGTTCCGGGGGTGTATGGACCCTCGGTGTAATCGAACCATTCCTCTGTCCTGCCCTCTCCGAATACAATCTCTATCAGTTCCGATACTGCACTCGGAGTTCCTGCCTTGGTGTGCCACAGGAGCGTCCTCTTTATGATGTTGCGTTTGGTTTCCAGATTCATGCTCTCCTGGTAGTATGGTGTCCTTAATTCCACCGCCAGTACATCCAGTATCCGCTCCGGCAATCCATCAATGACTGCCATGGTTCTGGTATGCGTTGCCAGTCGGAGCATCCTCTGGTGTTCCTGCTGCACTGCGTAGGAAATGCAGCGTACCTCAGTGCTCTGTGCTATCTTCCATGGCAGGAGGTCTGTGATCTGTCCGTCATATAAACTAATCATTTTCAACACCTCCGTATGTCACGGTCTGCGTTCCTATCCTTGCGACACTGGTATCCGGTACGGTCGTAAATACCGGGGAGGTTATCTCTGCCCTCTTTGCTCCGGCTGCCACGATCCGCTTCATGAGTTCTGAAGGGTTGATGTCTCTGCCGATGGTTCTGGTCTGCCATTCGATATAATCAGCCACCGCCTGCGCCACCTTTGCCTGTATCGTTCCTGCCTTGGATTGGTCACTCAAATTCACATAGTATGTGAATGCAATGTTGAATTTGACCGTCTCTGGGGCGAGCACGGTTACCTTGTCGGTAAGCGGACGGATATTTTCATCCTGCAGGTACGCTGCCACTCCGTCTATGACAGTCTTGGTTGGGAGTTCTCCGTCCGTCATTATAAAACGGATTTCTACCTCTACCGGGTTTGGACTGGTTACCTTCACGTCTCCGATGGTCTGGCTGTAGGTCTTTGTCCAGTATTTATATGCATCGTCCGGTCCTGCGACACTGTATCCGCTTGGTGCGAGGAATATCCTCTCTGCAAGGCTCTCGTCTGATTCGAGGTCTGCTCCACCGCTTGTCTTGGTCGTGTTGCTTACACTCTCCACATACGGTATCAGATCAACCAGTACATTGACCTGCCCCGGCAGCAGTTCGTTTCCGCCCACTCCGTTCTCGGTGCAGAGTGCCCTCACATCTACATAGGTTTCTCCTGCGGGGATTTCCTCGTATCCTACCGTGGCGAAGTAGTTGAGGTTGCCATCCGTGACCTTTGTTCCCTCCGGTATGCCTACGGCAGCAGGCCGCTTCTCTGAAAGAGTGAACCTCAGTGTTGTTTCCGCAGGGGCCGGCTGCTTTCTGGTTACTCCCCTGCCTGCTCCGAGGTTGTCGAGGAATTCTCCGTAGGAGTATTTGATTAAGTCCTGTTTTCCGGCTCTGTCTATGTACTGTTCGTCCTGGTATAATTCCAGTGCGATGGCATATAGCATGATGCGGTTCGGATCTGAAGGAGAGAGTGTTATCTCCTGTCCTGTGATGCGCTTCCATTCGCTCTCAAAGTTTGCCACCATTCTTGTTTTCATTGCTTCCAGTGTGTCATTGTCAATGAACGACACCTCTGGGAGGTCTTTTACGCTTTGGATTATGTCAGACATTTGTTATTACCACCTCCGCCTGCAACTGCCCATCCTCATTGAATGAGAAGTTGATATCTTTTACCGTTGCCCTTGGCTCGTACCGGTCCGTCTTGTCGATGATCTCCACTGCGAACTGGCTCTTTGCCACATCCATCGGCATTCCCACAAAGTCCGTATTCAGACCGAATTCCCGGTCGAGCGGACACGTTCCCTCTGCCGTCTGGTATAAGCATTCCAGACACCTTTTAATATCTGCGATGTCTCCGCTTGTGTAGTCAAAGGCTACGGTTATGTTTTTTAGGTCTATTGTCATTCCGCTGCCCTCCCTACAGATATTCTTCCAGTGAAAGATTGACATCCATCTTCTGGATTTCCCCTGTTCCCATAACAACAAGGTTTGACTGGGTCGCCTGTGTAATCTTCCACCTGTTCGATCCTACGGCATGGTTTCCGATGACCAGTTTCTCCACCCTTCCCTGCTGCACTGCCTTTGTGATTTCGTGGAATGTTTTCCACGGCTTCACTCCGTGCTGTGCATTCAGCACGACCTTGAACTGTACGGTCATCAGTTCCGGGTTGAGGAACTCTGACTGCGGCTTTTTCCCGATGCGCTCATGCTTTGCCCAGTTTGCTGATATGGTTCTCTGGTAGTCCGTGAAGTTGAGGATTCTGCTGTCGCTCGTTTCAAAGACGATCAGTTTTCCAAAGTTTCCTATTCTTCCCATCTCATCAACCTCCCAGTGCCTTTACTCTTTTTTCCAGTGCATCCAATTGCGACTGCAGGGACGGCTTTCCTTTTGTCCTGGCTGTGTCATCCTGCAGGTTGGATATCCCGGTCTTGTTATCATCAATGTCCGAGAACGCATCGTTTATCTGTTCCAGTGTCACATACGGCTTATCCTCGTATCCGTACCCTTCGAATTCTATCTTCGGGGCACGCAGGATCATCGTCTGCTTCTTTTCTGAATAGGACATGACCGCTTCGTTCACATTGTTGCTCATCTCCTGTCGGAAGATGCCCGCACCACCATCATGCGGTGTGTTCGCTGAATTGTACACCGGTCCGAGTATTACCCCGGACACCGTGCCGTTGGAAAAGCAAGCCACGACCACGAGGTCGTCTACCTTTGGTATGTTATACTGCAGGGCGAGGAATGGAAGCTCGCTTGTCACGGAGTCGTCTCTGTCCTCATACACCACTCTGGCTTTCCCCGCTGTGTAATTGATTGAGGATATCTTCCCCAGTCTGATTGTCGCTGCTGCCATGCTCTCCACCTCCTTAGTTCGGGTTTATCCATGATCCCGGCACTCCTGCCTTGGTCGTTAGATTCAGCATACCCTGCGAAATGTTGAATATCGTATATGTTCCAGGTCGTCTTGTACCTGTCGGGTGTCCTCCGGTTACCTTGCCTGCCAGTGCTTCGGCTGCGGTGTAGTAACCCTTTTTCGTAGTGGTCAGTGTGTACTTTCCGCCCTTTACTGGTGTCTGCGTTCCTGTGGACTTCGTTGCCGTGGTAGTCGCTGTGGAGGACTTTGTCTCTGTCTTTGACTTCTTTGCCACAGCCTTGGTCGATGATTTGGCATCCGTGAAGCGATCCGCCACCCTCCGAAGGTCGAGTTTCTGCTTACATCCGCTTCCGATATCCCATGTGACCTTTTCCACATAGTACTTGCCGTCCAATTTTCCGAAGCCTTTTATGGTCACGCAGGAGGTCGCTATGATCTTCCTGTTGGCTCTGGTCATTGTTACCGACATGGTTGTGTCGCCCTTGTTGGCTTCATTGATTTTTGCCAGTGTAATGCGCTCTGCTTCCGATGCGTTGCTCGCTGCATCCGTGACCTTCAGTATCCTGTTTCCGCCACCGACCTCGACCTTTATCGTCTGGTTCTTATCATTGTTGGTGTACTCATATTTCGCCCCAGTGTAGGTTCTGCACAATTTTGTGTTCCATGACCAGTTCGGTTCTATGTTCTGTTCCGTCAGCGTTGCCACTGATTTCTTTTTCTCATAGGTGGCTTCGTTAAACACCACGATTTTGTTTTTATATATCTTCATGGCGAAGCCGTAGAGTTTTACCAACTCGTTATAGAATGAGCAGTCATCCTTCTCGCTCTGCTCCACCTTTTCTATTGGTATCCTTGGTGCTTCATAGTACAGTTTGATGCCCGCCCGCTTTGCGACTTCCTGTCCGATATTCTCCAAGGTTGTTTTCTCATATGTTTTTGTTCTCTGTGTTTCCTTGAAGCTGCTGTCTGCCGGAAGTGCCAACGCTTCCAGTTTCAGCTTGACTGGTGTTCCAGAAAAACTGAAATCATCAATCACAAAAGACCCGCAGCTTAATTTCTGCGTATCTCCCTCTTTGCTCCAGTTTTTCATAATAATCGTGGCTGCCATAGTGTCTCCCTTGCTTGGAAACCATGACTTGATCCACTTCCTGTCTCTGTCATTGATGTTGAGGGAGAGGCTGTCGCTCTCTCCCGATGCAACATCTGTGTAACTGAATGACTGGAGGTACTCTGCGAGTTTGGTATCGATCCGCTTTCCGTTATATGAAACGGAGGCGGTTGCTTTCCTTGGGTCCATGCTTAATCCCTCCATATTGGCAGATCTTCGTCTACCTCATCTGCCAGTTCCGGTGTGGCGAGAGTGACCCCGCCCGGGAATACCAGGTATTCCAGTAACAGGCGGTTGTTCTCCATGAGGTATCCTGCGTACTTCTCATCTCCGTAGACCTGGTACGCTATCTTATCCCATGTGTCGCCCTGCACCGTTTCGTATGTGCCTGCCATTCTCTCGCCTCCTTAGAACCTCTTTCTGTCGTTGTCACGCTGCCACTGCTCCATCATTTCATTGAATTCTGCTTGTGACATACGCTCTGCTTCCACCAGATCATCCTTCGTAGGTGCTGCGCCGTTGAAGTTATATACTGGTGCGTAGTTTATTGGTGCTCCGTTTGCTGTCGCAGGTTGCGGTTCGTTTCCACCGCCACTCAGTCTGTCGAGCAGACCGGATATTGGTGTCTGCGTGCTTCCCTGCATTGCTGCCCCGACCTTATCCACCAGTGCCGACAGTGCGTTGCCTGCGCCACCGTTCTGGCTCTCTGCGAGAATGCCTTTTAGGATGGTCGTCATTTTCTCCCATAACTGGGAAAGAGGCACGATTGCTTCTGGTCCTGCTTCTCCGCCTGCCATTAAGTTTCCGCTTTCCGGATTGATTCCGAATGCGGTAGGCTGCGTCATAATACCACCATTTTTGTACCATTCGATTGAGAACTTAGGCAGTGAGCCTTTTCCTGCGATACCGTATGGTGCTTGTCCTCCACTTACACTGATGTGTGGGAGGTTGAGGTGCGGCAGTGACCACTTGAAGTTAAATGCTCCCTTGATTTTGTCCAGTGCTCCGGTTACCACGCTTTTCGCTGCTTCCAGTTTGTCACTGAATGCCTGCTTGATATTCCCAAGGACATTCGTGACGGCTGTTTGGGCTGCGTTCAGTTTGTTTGTGAATGCACTTGTAATGGAGGATAATTTTCCTCCCGTCAATGTATCCACGGTGCTCATCACACTGGAGAAGGTGCTTTGTACTCCTGCCATTGCTCCTGCGACCACTCCCTTAATGCCTCCGCCTGCGCTGTCATACGCAGATTTCATGGCATCGAGTTTTGCCCCTACATTTGCTCTGGCTGTTTCCATGAGGTTTCCGGCTGTGTCTTTGACATTGTTGAATGCTTCCGAAACGCTCGCCTTTACCTCGCCCATCTTGGATGTGAACTTATCCTTGATGGCTGATAACTTTCCGCCTGTCAGATTGTCTATGAATGTGTATCCGGCTGTGTAATATCCTTTGACACCCTCGACCGCTGCGGCTGCTACACCCTTGATTCCGCCACCGTGTTGCTCGTATGCGGTTTTCATGTTGTTCAGCTTTTCGCTTACAGTGTCCTTGGCTGCCTGTAATACTGTACCTGCCGTCTGCTTCACATTGTTCCAACATTCGGACGCTTTTTCTTTAATTGCCGTCAGCTTTCCGCCTGTGGCTGTGTCTATGGCATTAAATGCTCCGAGGAAGATGTTTTTCAGTCCATTCAGTGCCCTGCTCCAGTCTCCGGTAAATACCCCGGCTACGAAGTCAATGATTCCCTGGAATACCTGTTTCACTCCGTCAATTACTCCCTTGACGGTTGTCCACCATCCATCAAATACACCCTTGATAAATTCGAAGGCTACCGGGAATTTATCTTTGAAGCCGTCCACCGCATTGCAGACCGCATCTTTCAATGCGGAGAACTTTGCGGAGATCCACTCTCCGAGTTGCCCTGCCTTTTCCTTTACCGTATCCCAGTTTTTATACAGTAATACACCGATAGCGATTACTGCTCCGATTGCCAGAATTACTAAGCCAATCGGACTGGTTAAGAATGTAAACGCTGCACCCAGTGCGGTCGTTACCGCTGTCGCCGCCGTGCAGACCACGTTCCATGCGGTTGTGGCTGCTGTTTGTGCCCATGTTGCTGCTGTGGATGCTGCTTTCACGATTGCGTCCTTGGCATATAGTGCGTTCAGATACAATGTTTCCGCTTTATCCTTTATCTTGGCTACCCGAAGCAGTGTCATTGCCTTGGTAACCTTTGCGATCTCTATCGCTGTTTTCGCAAGTTTAAATCCTGCGATGGCTGTCGCCAGTGTGGTCACGGTAGGTATAAAACCTTTCCATTCCACGAATTTGTCGAGTACATTTGCCGCTGCGCCCAGTACATCCAAGAGTGCCCCGACCAGTGCCGGAAGTCCTCCGCTTACCAGACTGCTTGCATCATCACTTGCGCCCCCGAAGGCTTCCGAGAATTTCTGCTGCACATCTGATAACAAATCCATGATCGCCTGTAGTTGTGGCTCATGCTCTGCAATTGTATCTTTTAATCCGCCCAGTGTTGCTTCGGCGGTGCTTCCTATCCATCCAATGAATGACTGGAAATCATCCCACAGGTTCTGGATCACTCCAAGGAATGTCTGCACGCTTCCGGGCAGTTCTACACCGAAATCTTCCGCCAGTGTTGACGAGAATGCTTCGGAGAAACTCTGACCGTCCACTATCTTTCCGACAAAATCCAGAACACCGCCTGCCATCTGACCGACTCCGTTCATGAATTCTTGGATTGGTAGTTTCTGAATGAGTTCGCTGAACCCTGCCGTAATATCCGGGATTTTCAATGCCACCGCATCTATGATCTGCATCGCATACGGTCCGAAGTCCTCTACCATGCTTATCTTTAGGTCGCTGATTGCCGACTGGAATCGTGCCAGTGCGCCTTGTAATGTTCCGGTCGCTGTTGCATCCATTGCATCCAGTGCGCCAGTTGAATTGTCGATTGCTCCGGCGAGTTCATCCCATGCTGATGCAGAGCCGTTTACTCCCTCTTTTACTCCGTCCAGTAAGTAACCAAACTGTGAGTAGTAGTTCGTCCCGGCAATTGCTGACATATAGGAGTTTTTCTGCTCCTGCGTCATTCCTGCCATTGCACCGTTTAGGTCCACGAGGATATCCCTCATGTTCCTCATTTCCCCGGAACTGTCGTAAACTGCGACACCTAAATCCTTGAATGCCTTTTGTGCTACATCCTTGGTGCTGATTCGTACAAGCATTGAGTTCAACGCTGTACCTGCTTCACTGCCCTTGATACCGTTGTTCGCCAAGATTCCGAGTGCTGTGGAGGTTTCCTTGTAGTTCATACCTGCGGCTCTGGCTGCACCACCGCATCCGATGAATGCATCCATAAGGTCTGCAGCCGTGGTATTCGCCTTGTTGTTGGTTGTTACGATAACATCGAGGTATCCCTGTAAGTCATCTATTCCAACTCCCATGGCACTCATAGAATCTGTTACCTGGTCACTGGTGGTAGCAAGGTCTGCCTGCGTTGCTTCTGCGAGTTTAAGCACTGGTGTTAAGGCTGCGGTACTTTCTTCCACATTCCATCCCGCCAGTGCCATATATCCCAAGGCATCGGCCGCCTCCGAAGCCGTGAAGGTTGTCGCTTTACCTGCTTCTCTGGCCGCAGCAGACAGTTTCGCATAATCGTCCGCAGATGCCCCTGCGATAGCAGAGGTGTTTGCCATTGCCTGTTCAAATTCCGCATACTCATCAACCGCACCGGATATGAAGTCTCCGACCTTAACGGCTGCGAATGCTGCGGCTGCCACTGCTGCGGCTTTCTTAGCAACGCTCGCTATTTTGTTTAATCCGTCCTCGGTTACTCCGAGACTTTGCTTGAAAGAGTTTTCGACCTTGCCTGCGATTTTAATGGCGAGTTCCTGCTCTTTGCTGCTGCTTGCCAATGTCTGCCACCTCCTCGGCTATTTCCCGCAATTCAAAAACGGACAGAGATAGAAAGAAATCTATCCCGGTCCGTAATGTCATTGATAACTGTATTGCGAGTTTCCGGAGGTTTGCACCGTCAGTTGGACTTATTCCGCTCCGTAGAAAAAAGCTGTCACACGGTTCTTGACCTTGACTGCTTCCTTCGGGTGTAATCCCTTGAAAAATTCCACCGGAAGTTTGGTTGCCTTGGCAGCGATGATGCACGCATACTCCAAGGACATTTCCGGGAGGAATGTGAATGATCCGGTTCTGTCCAGAATCTTATTTGCTGCGATCATGTCCGCTGCTGTCAGATTGTCCAGTCCGCTCAGATCGATTTTGTCATAGGTTTCGCCCTCGAATGTGTACGGCTTATTAAAAACTACCGTATACTCGTTCTCGATCACTTCTCCGTCTTTGTCCAATACCTCTACTGCTACCTCTGTTTTATTTGTCTCTTTTTCCATCTTGCTCGTCCTCCTTGATTAACACTGCTTTCTGATTTTTGCCAGTAAATCCACACCATTGACCTTGTAAACGTTGTTGATCTTGTCAAGTTCGATTCTCTGCTTTCCGTCCAACTCAATCATGATATATGTGATCTCCACTGTCACTGCTGCGTCCATCGCTCCGCCCTGCTTCACGGTGCCGCCTGTGAGTTTCTTCTGTCGTCCACGGACAACTACTCTCATTCCCTTATAGTCAATACCGCCTGTGCTCTTGACTGTGAACTGCTCACTGGCTCTGAGTGTCAGATTCAGCGAAGTTGCCGGGGACATGAGTTTGAATGCGTCCTCATCGAGGATGCGGAACGGAATCTCCAGTTCCATGCTTCCGAACTGTCCGATGATTACTTCCTCGATTTCTCCAAGGATACCGGGACCGCTCAGTGTCTCGGTCATTCCCTCGAAGTCCGGCAGGGAGATTTCCCCTGTCAGACCCACGAGTGCTGTTCCGTTGTTGTAAAGGTTGAAGTTATTAATAACTCCGGGAATACCTAATGCGCCCATTCTTATTCACCTCCGTTTAATGCTGCGGATAACATATCCGGGTCAAATTCCAAAATGTTGAGGATATCCTCTGCAGGTACATACGGTGCGAGGTACTGGTGGAACTGGATCTTGCCGTTGAGGATGTCCGTTACCGGGTTTTCGTCCTCGCTGAATTCAATTCTCGCCCCTGCACACTTGCCCTGTGATACATAGGAGTTTCCTCTGATGTTCTCGCTGTCTACGATGGACTCGATGAGACGGTAGTTGCCCGGTTCATCGACCTTCTGCTTGTAGGTCAGAATGAAGCTGTTGCCCCACCATGAGAAAAATCTACGGCAGCAGAACCATCTGTCTTTCGGGTCTGTATTCGCCGGATAGCACGCTGTGTTGTTGCCCCATGACTTCCATCCGGAATCATTGATTGCGGTAATGATTCCCTGTCCGTTTAAGAGGTTCGCCTGCGGCTGATCCAGTGTTACCTCTGTTCCATTTTCCAAACAGAGACCAGTAATTCCGATCAGCTTATTGGAAGGGGAGAGGTTCGGCACATCATCGTTGCTTGCGTCTGTGTACGCTGTCAATGCTCCGAAGATAGCGGAATATGCATACTGCTTCGTTCCGACCTTTACCTGCGGCCAGAGAAGTGCTGCGTGCTTGTTGGTGTATCCGTTCTTATTCTTCCAGTCGTTGCAGTCTGTGTACTTGGTTGCTTCTGCGGTGTCGATATCGAGGATGCATTCGCAAGTGAATACTCCGTTGATTTCCTCGCACTTTGCTGCAAGGGCGATACCTACATTCGGCTTCTGCGTCCATCCTGGTGCTAAGAGCAGACCCGGTGTCATGCTGAATTTCGGATAGATGTGGCGGATTAACTCCATACCAGTCTCTGCTCCGGTGCTTGCATTGTATCCACCGATGATGTCGCTCTCTGTTACGGCAGTCGGGTCGATGCTTGTGCTATTGACTGTGAGGGTCTTGGCTGATGCACCCTTGCCTCCTGCGGTTAATGTGATCACAAGGTATCCGTCATCATCGAATGTCGTGATGTAGTCCGTTCCGGCTGTGAGTGTGGCTTCGTTTGCCTTTACCTCTACGGTATCTGCGAGGATGCCTGCCACCTTTACTGTTGCCTGCATCTTCTCCACATTCACGGTCTGTTCCTCGTTTGCTTTCTTGTGTTTCTTCGGGTCGAGCACATTGATTAAGATAATCGGTGCGACATTGAGAACACGGAAGCAAGCGTCCATGCTCTGGCAGAGCGTGTAATTCTTGAAATCGTCACTGTATCCAACCTGCTCCACGGCTTCACTGAAACTGTAGGCGATCATCGGTACATTGGTTGCCTTGTACGGGTCGGCTGCGAGGTTCACAGGTGCTGTTCCGATGATTACCTGCAGTCCGGCTGTTCCTGTAACGGGTGCGACCAGGCTCGTTGCCTGCTCTTTTACCCTTACTCCATGATTGTAAGCCATTGCTTTTCTCTCCTTCCTTAAGCCTTATACTCGGCTGCTTTTTTATAAAATACATAAGCGGCACCGCTCTGTGATGCGATGTCTGCGTTCACGGCCGCCAGATTACTGATCGGCACGACCAGATTGTAAATCGCAGGTTCTTTCTCCATTGCAGTTTTCAATCCGTCCGGCAGTCCGTTGTTGAAGAACTGATTGTGTGTTGCCACTCCCAGAATTGTCGGGCCGGCATACACCATCGTTTCCTGTGTCTTGGCTACCGTCTTTGCTTCCTGCTTGGCTTCCGCCTGCACTGCTTTTGTCTTTGCTTCGCTCATGCGAATCTATCCTCCTTCCTTATTGCTGCTGTTGCAAATGTCATGCTCGCTGCTCCGAAGAAGTAAGGGAATGATTCTTCGTCCTGCAGTGCCCAGTCGAATGGGTGCTGCTCATCATTCATAAAATAGAATTGCTTTGCGAGCATTGGTTCTTTCATGAACCGTTCCTGTATCTTCTGGATGATTCCAAGGACACCCTTGTGTCCGTTGTTTCCTGCGTCATCGTCAAAATATCCGATCAGCAGTGTGACGAACACTTCCTGCGGTTCTACACCGCCCTTGGCTTGCCCTGTTTCCACTCGGACGATCACATACGGAATCGGGTCCGGTGCATCTTCGTCCTGTCTGATGGGGAGGTTCTGCTCATAGACATTCATCTTGATGTACTCCCCTGCGGAATCCTTGAAGAGGTCATCCCTAAAAATAACCCCTATTTCCTTTACAAGTTCTTCCTGTAAAATCTGCGCCGTCATTTACTTGCCTCCCAGTATTTTGTCGATCTGCTTCTGGATGTTCTTCTGCAGGTTCTTTTCTATGTTAGGCTTTACGATGCCATATACCTTGGCTTCGTTTCCTACCATGGTAGGAATGGACGGACTGAGTAATTTCTTAAGTGGCAGCCTTGATATTCCTTTTCTCTGAACTACAGAAACATGACCACTTCCGAATTTGGTAATAAAAGCCTTGAGGTTACCCTTTTGCAGACTTTTCAGTCCACTTGCTTTCAGTACCTTACCTCTGGCCGCATCTGTTGAAGTATTGTCTTTGTACTTGAAGTCCGCCAACTCATTCACTGCCCCTGTAATTTTCAGAGTGGCTGTCGGATTGGATGCCGTTGCGTTCTTCTGGGCGATAGCTTTCTTAAACCTTGGACTCTTTACCGCATAGGTTTCCTTGGCTTTGTCAGCCAGATCCTTTTTGGCATCCCTGGCGGTCGCATTCACGGCATTCTTTAATGCCTGCGGTGCTTTCGCTTTCATGTCCTTCAGTTTCAGTTCTATCCTCTGGAGTTGAGTCTGGTCGACTTCAAACTCTATCATTCCGCTTTGCAATCCACTCATTACTTCGTCCTGTTAGCCTCCATGGTTATTGTGTATACTCCGTCCTCGTCTGTGGAATCGGTTACCATGTACCTCTTTCCATCAAAGACGATCTGCCGACCGATGGCGGGCAGTGGTCCGAAGTCATCCGCCTTGACATAGATTAGTTTCTGCTTCACATACACACCGTCCATGTTGGATTTCATCTTCTTTTCTCTTTCGATGATTTCATTGTCATCTACGAGAACCGGGATTTCTTTTCCGTCCACGGTGTGCATATCTGCGAATTCATCCACATTCATGAAGGTGTTATTCACATCGTCCTTCATGACTTCTTTGAATGATTTTCTAACCATTCTTTTTCGCCCCTTTACTTCGGGTCGGTGTCTTTGGCACTCTGCCGACTACATTCTCCGGGGTTTCTCCGTTCTTGGATTCCCCTGCCAGTCCTGCTGTGGCGGTAGCAGGAGTCGCTTTCGCTTTCTCCTGCTTGCCTTCGCTCCACACGGCTGTTCCTGCGTCAAGCCATGCCTGCACCATTGATTCATCGTCTGCCGGGAGGCTGTCTCCGACTTCATACTGGTGTGATCTGTAAAGGATAGGGTATGTTGCTACCAGTTCCATGGCTGCACCTCCTTATCCGATTTTTACAAGTACCTTTGCGTCTCCTGCGGCCGCTGCCTTGGCTGCGAAACCTGCGGGTGTGTATGCTACCTTGCTTCCGCTAGTCTCTCCGTTGTCCGCTGCGTCTGTGATGCCTGTCTTGTCGAAATAAACAGGCTGTCCGAATGCGATCTCGTTCGTTCCAGTCTTATCGAACTCAAAAACACCGCACACATGAAGGTCGCCTTCTGCTCCGGGTGCGATGTCAGTTCCTGCGATACCCACTCTGCCAGTAAGTTCTACGACTGTATTGGCTTCGATGGTGGATGATCCAGTATTTTTATAATCGAGGGTTTCCCCTCTCTGCCAGTAACTTGCTTTACTCATGGCTGCATCCTCCTTCTGTTATGCTAACTCGATCGGGTTCTTTACTTCGATACCAGGGTTCTTGATTGCTCCACGGTAATCCATGACGCTGATACCCCAGTCGAGGTAGATATCCCATACGAATCCTAATGTGCCCGGAGTCTCCATTCTTCTGATTGTCGGGATCTCCTGTCCGTTCAGATAGTCAACCTCGATGAAGTCTGTGTCGTCCTTTGCTCCAAGTAACCACCAAGGCATTACATTTCCAAAACCACCGCAGAGTGCGTTGATTGTAGGATCTTCCACTACCGTGATGCTGTCCTTGTATCTGTAGAGCGGGTTCACTGCCTGTGTGTTGCCGGATGTGCTGATTGTCGGGCTGTAGAACAGCGTGTACATATCGAACATATATCCGCTCGGCACGATAATGATTGCAGGTCTGATGATAGTTGCTTCTCCGAACTGGTCTGTCTGGTTCTGGAGTGCGAGGATCATTCCCTGCACGGCTTCCTTCGTGATTCCTGTACCCTTTGCCAGTAAGTTGGAGTGTGCGCTGCTGAATAATGCAGTACCGTCATAAATCGCCGGGTTGTTTACGAGAATCTGGTAACACTGCTTATTCTGGGTCTTTCTTGCGCTCGCTGCGTACTTGGCAGGAATTCTGGTTACAAGATCGATATCATCGTTGATGAATGCCTGTCTTGTAAGTGTGAACTGGCGGCCGTATGTTTTCAGCTTTCTGGTCGGGAGTTTCTCATCTCCGAACACATCATGCTTTAACTCTCCGCCCTCCGGCACTTCGAGGAACTCGCCTACCGGTCCTGCTAAGTAGTTGTTGTCGTGGGTCTTGAAGTCCTTAAGAGTTCCCTTCTTTGTCCACTGGTCGAATGTTACGGCTACAGTCTTGTGACCTTCCACATATGCCTTATTGATGGCATTGTCGAGGATCGCAGGGAACGCTGCTGTCGGATTGTAGAACTGTCTCTGTAACATACCGTAGAGTTCATCAGAGGATCTTCTGTTGAGTCCAGACTGTCCTTCATTGGTCAGACACTCAATGGCTAAGTCACGGAGTGTCATTCCCAGCATCTGTCTTGCACCGTCTGCCGGGTTCTGGAGTTCCATTCCGCTTCTCATTACGATAGCGTCCGCTGCTGCCGCTCTGAACTTGTCCTCGGCACTTTCTGTGATACTCACTCTACCGTTTGCCGGAATCGGTGCGCCGTGCTGTCTTACGTGCTCCAGTGCTGCTTCTCTTACGGAGTCCAGTGTCGCACCGCTCTCGATGTAGCTTCTGGCTTCCATTCCGAACTCTCCGCAGAGTTCTGTGATGGAGCGGATTCTGGCTCTTTCTTCCTGGATTGCTCTCTGGATGTCTGCTTCCGGGTTTGCCGGATTCTGCGGAGGTGCGTTTGCAGGCGGGTTCATACCTCTCTGCTGCTGTTCCTCTGCTTCAATCTCTCCGTTCAGTCTCTCGATTTCTCTCTGAAGGGAGTCGAACTCTGTCTGCTCCTCCGCAGTGAGATCTCTGCCTGCTTCTTTGGCGGCATTTACGATTTCCTGCTGACGGAGCATTTTCTGCTGTCTCTGCTGCTTTTTGTTCATCGTCTGTTACCTCCTTGGTTGATGATATTTTTATTTATTTGAAGTTGCCTTTCGAACCAGTCTGTAGAGCGGCTCTGCGTTCCCTGCTCGGTTTCTTCCTCCAGTTCCCTGCCTACACCGACCGTTGGGTCCGCAGGCACGCTCACGATACTAATTTCGTAAGGTGTCCACTTTCTTGCGATGTCTGCCGGTCCTGTGAACCTGCCATCTGCTGACTGTTTGTTTGGCATTACTTCCTCCCATGAGTCTATCTGATAGCCTACGGACGTTGTTTTCAGCGTTCCGCTTTTGACTTTCTGATAGATGAGGTCTGCATCTTCATCGCTGTCGAATTCAACCTCTGCCATTCCACGCAAGTCCTCAATCCATGCCCGGTTTACTTTTCCAATGACACGGTTGCGGTCGTGGTTAAAGAGCAGCACACCGATTTCATTTAATCGTGTAAGGTCTACTGCTCCGTCTGAGTGGTCGAGGATTTCTGTTCCCCACCATCTCTCGTATGGTTCTTCAGAGGAAAAGGAAAGAATGAACTTTCGCTCATTCCCCTCGCCTTCCATGGCTCTGATAGAATTAACTGTCAGTTCCCTGGTCGTCTGTTTCTCCTTCTTCCTCTGCTCCATCGCCTTCTTCTGATTCCTGCCCTGTTTCTTCTCCGGTTTGGTTTCCGTCTGTCTGCTGAGGATTGTCGGCAGGTGTTTCCTCATCCTCGTAGAGTTCTGCTGCTGTCTGGTCAAAAATCACACCTCCTAAGTCGATACCCTTATCCTTTGCGTATTCGAGTACCTCTGCCATTTCATCTATCTGCTCTTTCCAGTCACGACCCTGTTCTGCAGCTATCTGCTTGAAGGTCTTTTGTCCTGTGTTCAGAGCAATCTTGTTTGCATTTGCTTCCTTCTGAGGGTCAATCCATTTCTTCGGTGCTGTGATCCATGCGTGCTCGAAGTATTTATCCTTGTTATCCCAGAAGTCCTTTGCGTCCAGTTCCCCTGCGAGCCACAGCGAAATAATAAAGGTTTCATATATTTCGTCCATGACTTCCATCAGCATCTCTTTTTCCTCTGCGTAGGTCATGTCATCTTCGATGATGCCCTGTCTGGTTGAGGAGTAGTTGCTCTCTGACATATCACGGCTTGTGGCTTCGTAACTGATACCCTGTCCTGCTCCGACAAGTCTCTGCTGAAGCTTGATGTAACTCGCTGCATCCGTTGCCTGTCCGGTCGGGTTTACGACCTGTATCTCATCTCCGGCATTGAGTTCCTTAATCATGCCGGGGGCGATGGATTTTCCCTGGTAGTCCTGGTGCGGTCCCGGTATGCTGCCGTTCTGACGACCGATTCCGGTTGTCGGTAACTGCTTTTTGATGAATACCGAAAGACAGGCCGCTATTCGCTCTTTGACCGATACGGCTATCATGAATTCGTTAGCGTCTCGGATTCTTGTGATTGTCGGACTCATATCGGACATCTCACGCACCTGCGATGGGCGGTGTTTTGTGTATAAAAAAATGACATCTTTCGCATCCACATATACGGGATTTGAGAGTGCCATTCCGTCCACGGAATACTGTCTGATCCAATACCCCATTGGCTTGTTATACTCATTCATTTCAATACCGCCGACTACCTTATTTCCCTTTTTCTTCGGGAGCATCTGCGAGTTGTCCAGTTCGTCCACCTCGAATGTCTGAAGCTTGAATGGGAGGTATCCGTCCTTGGTGTATCTCTTTACGATAAGGATTCCGCCATCAACCTTCTTTCGCTTCACGCACATTCTCATCATCTGCGTGAATGACTGCGTTCCGGTCACATCGCAGTTCTGTTTCTTGCACCATTTCTTCCAGGCGGTCTGGATGATCTCGTTGGTCTTGTCGCTTCCTGTTTTTGCCTGCAGTGCGTAACCGCCGCCAATAACATTTCGCTTGTATGCCCCGATGACTGAATTCATCATGTCGGAGTTTCGCTCCAAGTCTCTGGCTCTGGCTCTGACATTGTCACGGCTGTACCGGTCCGTAAATTCTGCCGACTGGTTGAGTACCCTCCAGTTTGCATTGCCCCTGTCATAGTTGCCTGCATCGTAGTTTCTCATCTCAGTCAGACTCTGCCGCCATGCTTCCCTGCGTGCTCCCCATTCCGGGGATATAAAACCTATAATTCCGTCTAACCAGTTCATGTCCTACCTCCCATCAAATACTGCGACATAGGTATCATCCAGTAAACTGGTTGAACCCTCTGCTGCAATCTGTGCTGTGAGGTCGTTCCTTAATTTGTAGAGCAGACTAAGGTCGGCACGGGTGAGCTGTCTCGTACCAATCTTGTAAGACTGGCCGCCTACGAGCACTGCGTAAATGGCATTATTTACTTCAGTCAGCATTTCCGAAGCATTGTAATTGGATTCTACTGCTGCCATGCTCTGCCTCCTTTATACCCATGACCCTTCGTTCTGACTGATCCAGTGTTCTTCCGGGGTGTACTGGGTTGTTTCTTGTTTCTTTGGTTGCTCATTTTCCTGTATCTCATTCAGATGCAGGGTTCGTACTCCGAGGATGTCTGCCGCTGCTGTTGCGTATACCTCGCAGTCCAAGTAGTGGTTGTCTGCATGGGAGGTTTTCTGCTGCCATTCCTGTTTGACCTTGCCGTTTCCCATTTTGACATTCACTTTATGTTCCGCAGTTACCTGCTCTGCGTACTCTCTGTCACATCCCTGGTAAACCATCCACGATCCGCTGCCGTTCTTTTTCTGCATTCGTCCGGCGATCATGTCCTTATATTTTCCGGTATCTACCAGTACCAGATTCATGCCGTATGCCTTGCTGTCACTCTTATTTACCTTGGACAGTTTGTAGTGCGACAGCATCGGGTTTGATGAACCCTTGCTTGGCAGTGCCCATTCTGAATTATTGGCGCAGAAATCATACACCGTATCTGCGTCATTACCAGAGTCGATCAGTGCCAGTGCTACGACCAGTGGTGTGCTGTCCGGCATCTGGTATTCGAGGTTCATGATTCTCTCGACTTCCTGGAACGAGAAAGCCTGCCCATGCGCTATGTTTTGGCTTGTGAGGTAGTTGCCCCACGCTCTGATGCTCCAGTACAGGCAGTTCTCCTGTACATCGACTCCTGCCGTGAGCAGTTTTGCCCACTCCGGCACTACCAGTTCCTCGTACTCGGTCTGTCTTTCCATGACGAGATCTGCATTGGTCTTTAGCTTGGTATCCTCCCACGGCTCTGCAAGCCATGAGTTGACAAAGTTCTGCAGCTTCTCCGGGTCATCCTTGCTGTCCAGAAATTCCTTTACAATCTCCGAAAAGCGAACAAACGGGGAGTACAGGGTATTCATCCAGAACGCTACCTTGCGGACGAACTTGGTATTTTCCTTGACCGTCCGCCACTCGCCCTTGCGGAGCATTTCCGGTTTGTCCTGGTCTGTGATCACGCATCCGCACTCCTGGCATACATAGGTTGCGAATTCTGCACGGTCTGCGTAACTCATCCCCTCCTCTTTGGGGAAGTGTATCTGCTTCCACTTGAGTTCGATGTATTCCCCGCAGTGAGGACACGGCACGAAGTAGTGCTTCTCTATGTCCGCATCTTCCTTGGCTTTCCAGATATGCCCTGTTTTTAGTGTCGGTGTGCTTGTGATGAATATCTTCCTGTTGTGGAAGGTCTTGGTTCGTTCCCTCGCCAGACTGACCGGGTCGGCTTCCTTTTTGGATGCCCCCGGATATTTATCCACCTCATCGAGAAACAGGAAGCGGATTGCCTTACTCGCAAGGCTTGACGGGGAGTTCGAGCCTGCCAGTGTCAGATACATTCCATCAAACTGCAATTCCTGCAACTGCGAGTTCTCATCAAACCTCTTTCGGAGTTCCGGTGCCGCCTTAAACATCGGCTGCAGTCTGTTCTCCGATATGGATTTGGCGAGCGTATCTGTCGGGTATACGATCATGGTCGGTGCAGGGTCCTGTTGGACGATGTAGCCTACCATGTTCTGGAGGCACTCTGTTCCACCTACCTGCGTAGGCTTCACGTAGACGATTTCCTCTGTCTCATAATTGTTGAACTCATCCATGATGCCTTTAAGGTATGGGGTGTGTTCTGTCCGCCATGGTCCCGGCATTGCAGAGGTCTTGGCATCCAGTACCCTGTACTTGTCTGCCCACTCCGATACCGTAATGTCCTCTGGTGGCTGTAGGAACTTTAAGGCTTCCTTCTGGTATTCTGTGACCTCGTATCTACGATACGGATTTCTTGCCACGCTTTTTCTTTTCCATTTCTTCCGGTGTACAGCCTGCCACCACAAAGCTGTTTAATAACCGGATGATTTCTGCGTTCAGATCCTTTTCTATCGAGCGAATCTCCATCGGGTCACAGTGACCGCTGATTCTACCGGACAGTCGGCTCGGCAGGGATAATGCAAACTTTTTGAATGAAACAAAAAATCGGCTATAGTCCATCTTCACTTCCTCGATGTCGATGTACTTACCCGATGCGATTTCTGTCTTTAATCTATGCATTTCTCCCTGGGATTCCTTGAGGGCGATCTCTGCCTGCAGTTTCTGTTCCCTCAGTTCGGCTTCCTTTTCGGATTTGCTTTTTCCGTATGCCTTGTCTGAAAGGTATTTGACATACCTCTGAATGGTAGGTGCTAATTCATACCGATTTCCCTCTTTGGTCTTGGTTGTTGATATGATGCCCTCTTGAGTAAGCTGCTGCACCCTTCGCACCGTTACTCCGAACAGAGAAGCGATGACCTCTACACGGTAGAAGCCGCCCTGCTGTTCCTCTGCCATTCTACTTTACATCCTCTGCCGGGATTCGGACTGCCTGCTGCCCGGTGTAATCTTCCCACCGTTTCACGATCACATCACAGAATCTCTCATCCAGTTCCATGATGAATGCCGTCCTTCCCAGTTGCTCTGCGGCCATGAGGGTGCTGCCGCTTCCACCGAACAGATCCAGTACATTCCATCCGGACTTGCTGGAATTGGTTATGAATTTTCCGACCAGTGCGATTGGCTTCATGGTCGGGTGTATGTCATTCCTTGTCGGTTTGTTCTCGTAAATAACAGAGGTCTGATCTCTGTTTTTTCTGCGGAGTTCTTCCAGATATGCCACAAGTTCGTTTTTCTTCATGGCACTGAAATCTATATCATCTTCCAGAATGACGGTGTCCTGCGTCCTGTCATTGATGAAGTAATGCGCCGCACCCTCTTTCCATCCATACAGACACGGTTCGTGTCTCCACTGGTAGTCCTGTCTGCCGAGGACGAATGCGTTCTTTTCCCAGATTAAGCACTGGGCGAGTTTCAGTCCTGCGTCAAGGAATGCCTGTCTGAATATGTGTCCGGTGCTCTCTGCATGGAATACATAGATTGCTGCTCCGGCTCTCATAAATTCATAGGCACTCTGATAGGTTGCCAGTAAGAACGAATAGAAACTCTGGTTGTCCATATTATCGTTCTTGATGTGATTGATGTTGCGGTGTCCTTTGGCAGGAAGGTACTCATCGAGCATCTCTGCCTTGTCTCCGTAGTTGACATTGTATGGCGGATCAGTGACGACAAGGTCTGCGATTTCTCCATTCATCAGAACCGCCATGTCGTCCTGCGATGTGCTGTCTCCGCACATGAGCCTGTGTCTGCCCAGTAGCCACACATCTCCGAGTTTGGTTACTGGTTCGGCTTCCGCCTGCTCCAGTGCTTCGTCCTCATTGAAGTCATCGTCCACTGCTTCCGGCTCGATAGCGAGTTTGTCCACCAGTTCCGTGAGGTCGTTCTGTTCGAAGCCTGTCAGTGATATGTCGTAATCTCCGAGGTCGAGGTCAAGCAGGAGGTCTTTTAACTTCACTTCATCCCATTCGCCTGTAATCTTATTCAGTGCGATGTTCAGAGCCTTCTCTCTCTGCTTGTCCAAAGCCACCACGACCACATCCACTTCCTGGTATCCGAGGTCTTTGAGGACGGTTGCCCTCTGATGGCCGCCTATGATAGTTCCATCCTCGTTTATGATGATGGGGTCAACGTATCCGAATTCTTCAATGCTCCGCCTTATTTTCTGGTATTCCGCATCGTCCGGGGTCAGTGCTTTTCTTGGATTGTATTCTGCTGCCTTTAAGTCAGCCAGTTTCCTGCGTTCAGTTCTCAGTTTCTGGTCCATTTCCAAGCCTCCTTCCCGCTTTGCGTAACGAAATGGTTAAAATTTTTTTTATTTTATCGGCAAAAAAGCCGCGCCTTCCTCGCCCCGCATTGCATTTTGGGTCTGGGTAGTACCTACGGCGATGCCGTGCCCCGCCTGCACGCAAAAGAGGACACAGCGCAGGCTCTGATGCCTTGTGCCATGTCCTCTCTGAGGGGAGCAAGTGGAGTGGTTGGGTGCGACCGTGTGGTCTGTCCCCTTGTGCTCCACGCTACTACTATAGCACACCTCGATGTACTCTTGTGTACTCTCTTGTGCTTTCTTCTGTGTGCTGTGCTTCTGTGTGGTGCTGTGCCCCCTGTCCTGTGGTGCGCCCTGTGCCTTGCCTGCCCTGCCTGTGGTGTGTCTGCGTGGTGCTGTGTCTGTGGTGTGTGGGTGCGTCATGCCCCCTGCTCTCCCTGCCCCTGTTGGTGTGTGCTACGGTGTACCCCTGTACCCCTGTGCTTTTCCTGCCTTTTTTCTGGGCATAATACCTGCCCCATATATGGGGGGTCTATATGCGGGCCTTATACGCTCCCTATATACGTGCCCTATTTTTTTAAGGCTTGCTATTTATGATCCGTTCTGTACACACAGTAAAAGCCGGCCCTTGGATTCCGAATGTGGATTTCCAAAAGTCGGCTTGAATTTTCGATGTTCTGTTTTTTCTTTTGTGGAATTTTCCCGGTAAAATTTCCAGCTTGATATTTCCGTGATTATTTCTACTGATTTTTTCTACGTTCTATACTGCGTGGATCTGAAAAAGTCGCCAAGATATACCCGATGATTTCATTCTGGACATGGTTTGTAAATACAAAATATCCACGATGAAATTCCAATAGTCCTTCTCTGGATAATTCGCTTTTAATCTTCTGGGTTATCTTTTCCCATGATCCATCTTCGATGTCTCTCTCTTTATCGTAGTATCCGCCATACATTGCGCTTTCAAAATAGGCGAAGGCTTCATCGCTCAGTCCTGCCAGTTTTCCTGCAAATCCTCGTTTCTGAATGTCTTTGTACATTCCGTACTCCAATGCCAGTTTGTACATATGCACGCATGGCAGCTTGTTTTTCTTATAATCTTCGCAGTCGCATCCTGCCATGGTACAATGATGCACTTCCTTGGTATGTTTGTCTGTCATCGTTCCTTTGAATTTTAGGAAGCCTTTTTCTATCTTGACCTCTCCGATTCTGTCTCCGATGACTGCGTGTTTTAATACCGCCAATTGCGGCCCGTTTTTTGTATCTGTGTAATCTTTCAATCCCATATTGCTCCTCCTTTTAAGGGGTAGAATTTATCATCTGACAATAAGCTATTTTGTCAGTACAATTCTACCCCCCCCTACTCCGAAGTCAAGCAATTTCAAGGCTTTGAGGGTTCTTGGGAGGAGGCAAATTCCTGTAAAATTGACTGTACTTTTTTGTATGTAAGCAGCTTGTCAATTCCTGCGTTGTAGTATTTGTTGCACGGGGTCCTTGTCATGTTTGCTTCCTTGCACACCTGCTTCCAACTCAAACAGTCAATGTGTCTGTATTCCAGTATGCTTCGTTCCGTGGAGTCCGTTGGTAAAAAATCCATGATCTTCATCACATTCAGCATGGTCTTTGCCATCTCTGCTTTCTGTGATTCGATTCTGTCCTCGATCTCCATTGCACGGATGACCTGCGTTGCCGGTCCGTCTCCTACGCTGTTGGTCTGGCTGCGTGGCACTGGGGAGTATTGCATCCCCTTTGTGCCGAGCATATTTTCTCTGAAAGTACGAAGTCTGGCTTCCAACTGCTTCTTTTTCATCTTGGCATAATAATATTGTCCGAGGTACTGTTTGAGAAGCAGTTTTTGTTCTTCTACCTCATTTGCCATGCTGTCTGGTGTCATAGTTTTCCTTCTTTCTAATCCCTGGGTTTGTCCTCCGCAAGGAAGTATGCTTTTCCGCCGAGTATCCTTACCTGCTTGAGTACCCGGTCTTTGTTCTCCCAGTCTCGTATCTCTACTCCACGCTCCTGCAGGATGTTTATCTGCATTTCTATGGATGAGAGCATTGCCGACACCGGAAGTTGTCTCATTACCTGCGTTGCGTCCGCCAGACTGGAATTCATCCCGAATGGCTTACGCTTTGGTTTACCTTTTGCCACTTTTACCACCTACTTTCATATCTTGGATCGATAAACAGTTCGTCTGGTTGATGTATGTCTTTTAAGTCAGTACTATCAATTCTTACATCGCTACCGTAGTATCCGTTCCATGATCCGCATCCGAATAATCTGATTCTTCCGTCCATTTTTATCTCTCTCATTGTGTATGCTGGCTTATTGCAACACTGCCAGTATGAAATTCTGAAACAATTATCCTTTGTGGCTTCTTTTAAGTGATCCGGTACATTGCTCCAGATTTTGTATCTCTGATTTATCTGTTCAAGCGTTGCACCCTCTCGAAGCATTTCGTTTGCACCATCAATATTCCTGTGCCTTTGTTCATGTTTTGCACTTAGTTCTGCTGTATCAAAAAGGTTTCCGCAATATTCGCACCTATACATCGTGACTTTTTCCATTATTCTCCTCCTCTCTGAAGTTTCATGATCTTCGTTGCGTCTGCCAGGGATGAATTCATCCCGAATGGTTTTCGCTTTTGTTTACCTTTTCCCATGTTTATATCCGTCCTTTCACTGTCGCAACTATGAGAAGCACAAAACCTGCAACCATAGCGATTGGTGTTAAAAGTATGACCAGTGCCGCTCCCCAGGTAGCAAACGCTTCTATGTATCTGGTTTCCTCACAGGTGTCTATTCCGCCACAAGGCTGACACATGACTCCATCGTCATTCATTCCGCCATAGCAAAGTCCATCACATCCGTATTGTTTTTTTCTGCGTTCTCTTGCTTGCGCTTCAGTTTCTTTCTTTTTCATTTCTTGCCACCCGCCATTTCATGGATTATTGTGCGGACGATATGACCGATTACCTTTGGCTCATCCCAGCCGTCCGGTCCGCTTAATATGCACCCGCATATCTTGTGCTCCCCGAACTTCTCCACATTGAATGGGCAGCCATCGCATGAGAGGTGTGTATATTCATGATCCGTTCCCTTGCCTTCGATTACTTCATGCGTGTACTTCCTGCAGATAGTCGCTGCTTCTGTCATAAACTTTGCCCAGTAGAATGCCCACTTTGCATTGATCGCCTTTTTAAATATCTTACTCTGCCTACTGATTTTCTTTTTCAGTCTCATCCTCTGCCTCCTTTAATTTCTGCCCACACCATGGACAGTGCGGATATAATTCCCTGTCTTTTCTGTATGGATTGATTTTTCTGTATGGATTGATAACGGCTGCGTTTTCGCAGTTTGGGCATACCATCACAATATCTCCGAATGCTGCTTTCTTTATGAGTGGTTTCGGGATGTCTTTCTCGCTGATCGTTCTGTAGCATCTCAGCCTTCTCTTGATGATATTATGATTAAATTCCACACCGCAGCCATTGCCATCCCCGTACCATACTCCGTGCAGGAATGGAATGCCTGCCCATTGCCCGATTTTGTCACACATCACGATTCCGTATGCTTCCTCATCCGGACACCACACTGGCTGTCCTGCCATCTGCCGTAGTTCTTCGGTTGTTAATGGTTTTTCTCCCATTGCTACGCTCCCTTCTGAAGTTCCATGATCTTCGTTGCTAGTGACATTGGTTTATGGTCTTTCTTTGGATACTGCTGATATGTGGCATTGCATACGCTGCTTTTCACATATTCTCTGTAGTATTTGTTCGCCAGTTCTACCGGAATATCCTTGTGCTTTCCGGTTATCGTCAATTTGCTTTTATCATCGTATTCTATGAAAATCTTCCACATGGTTTGCCTACCTCTTGCTTTCAAAATCTGGACATTCTTCTCCATCATCGTACTCCGTATCACATCCGTATGCGTCTGCCATGAAGTTATCGCAGTGCCATCCGCTCAGATGTCCTGTTTCCCATGATGGTCTGTGGTGCAGGCAGTTTCCGCAGCAACACTTTTCATCATCATTCATCTTCCGCTCACTCCCTTCTTTAAAGCGCACATGGTGCAGAGTCCTTTTGCTCCCTGCGCCTTGGCTACTTCTGCCAGTGGCAGTTCCCAACACTGTGCACCGCACTCCTGGCACTTGGTCAGCTTCCAGTCCTTGCGTCCTGTCGGCACATTTACCTTCAGCGGCATACAGTAATATCCGCCACGGTCAGTTGCTTTTCTCGGTTCGATTGCTACTCTCATTCTGTTTGCTCCCTTGCTATTTTTGTGTCAGTTCCGGCAGCAGGATTTCTGCTACTTCCTTTTCCGAAGTGACTACCCATGCTCTGCCACCTGCTCTGCGGATCTGCTTTATCGTCTGCTCCTGCATCTTACTCAGCACCCCAATAAATGGCCGCTTGACCTCGAATCCGTAATACCTGCCATTGATGATGCAGGTAATGTCTGGGATTCCCTGTCTGGAGTACGGGCCGGCTGCTTCTTTCCATGCGATGGCATTTGGTGCGTTATCCTTTATCCAGTCGAGGATTTTCTTCTGGAAGTAGCTTTCCTTTGGCATCTTCTCCCGGATGAATTTGTCGGCTGCTTCTCTGGTGTTTATACCCTTGTTATGCTTTATGGTGTAGTCCTGCAGTTCCTCGTAGGTTCTGAAGGATGTATAATCCAGTTTTCCGCCACGCATTACATGGCGGATTGCTTCCTCTGCTGTTGGGTCTGGATACCCTTCTGCGTTCTTTGCTGTCATCGTCTGCCTCCTTAAAATCTGGCGGACACTCTCCCTGTGATGTGGAGTTTTCCGTTTTTCTCTACTGCATTGAAGTATCGGTGTCCTTTTACCACCTCTGCCGCCAGTTCGTCTGTGAGTGTGACGATTCTGCGGTAATTGCCGCCCTTGGTTGTGATAAGTGCTCTTTCTTTATCCCACACTGGCTGATTGTTTTCTCCCATGACGACTTTCTCTACTCCATCTTCCACTACAAGTTTCGGTACTGCTTCAATCTTGATGATCATGTCTCTCCATCTCCTTTTCGATTTCTTCTTTATGTTCCTCGTAACCCCTGCACTCAGTACAGGGTTTTTCCGGCTCTACGCATTTGTCCGAAAGAATGATACAAAACCACGGCAGGCTTCCTTTGCGCTGCTTCTTGGCTCTGGCTCGCTCTCTCATCTGGGACAGCTGTTCCATCATGCTCATACTGGTGTCGCCTCCTCAAATACCGGGGCGGTTGCCTCCTGCATGGTCGGCTGATCTGCGTATTCCGCTGATCCGTTGTCTGCGTATGCCAGTTTGTTTCCCTCGTTGGCTTCCATGAAGTGGCTTGCCTGTGTGTCTGCGGAATGCAGTGCCCAGATCATTGGATACTTGTCGATAGCATTGTTAAATGATAAGGTGTCGGCTTCGGTGTACCCCATGTGCCATCTGATGGCATATCGTTCCACTGGCTGAAGCTTCATGTATTCCTCGATCATCATTACCGACTTTTCTCCGTGTCCGTATGGAATCTTGTCATCCACTGCGAATGCTTCATACTGCTCCCACTTTCCACCTACCTTGCGGTTTCTGATTTCTGTTGTGTAGAAGTAGGTCTTGCAGATGTCGTGGAGCAGTGCCATGATGATCACATTTTCCTCTGTCACTCTGGCTGCCGGAACTCCTGCGACCTCGTATGAGTATGTGCCGTCATCGTTCTTTGTAAGGTTCGCCCTCAGTGCATCCAGTACATTGAGTGAGTGCTGCAGCAGTCCGCCTGTCACTGAAAGGTGGAATCTGGTGCTTGCAGGTGCTGCGTACATATCGCTCTTTCTGATAAATGCCATCAGCTTGTCCACTCCGTCTCTTGTTACCTTTGCCATCTCTGCTTCAAATCTGTTAATGTTTGCCTGTCTGTTATCCATTGTCTTGCTCCTCCTTATTTCTTAATCCCTCAGCCAGAATGTGGCACGCTCCGGCTGTGATGATCATTCTGTTTTCTGTTTCCCACTCTGGTTTCTTCTCCCAGATGTTCTGTTCCTGGTCTACAAGGAACTCTTTTGTCAGATCGTTATAAATCTTCGGTGGCGGTCCGTCCTCATCGAAGCACTCCGGTGCTGCGTATAAGCAGCAGTGTTGTTGCCAGTAAGGTATCCACAGATTCCAGACTGCTATTCTGATTTCTTCCACCACCTGTAGGAATTTCTCGACACTGTATTCCTTGTAGAGTGTCCTGCCGAGTTCCTTGCCTGTTCCGGCTCTCCGTTTTTCCTCAAGCATTTCCTGTATCTGCTTTATGAGAACCTGTCCGGCATCATCGTTTTTTATAACGATGTCCTGTCTGATTCTCCTGCCGGAGATCTGATCCGCTACTTCCTTGATGCTATCCTTTAGTTCCTGGTACGGTTTCTTGTACTTGGTCTTTAGGAGTTCCTCTGGCACATTCTCGTCATTCTTTTTCAGTGTCTCCAGTAGCGATTTCAGCTTTTCTTCATCCTTTTGGATGCTTTCATCTTCCATTCGCACCACCCTTTCTGTCTCCGAACACCTAATGCTCCATTTTTCACACCGCACACCTACGTGTTCATTTAGGTGTGCGGTGTGAAACCCTTGATTTTACTGGCTTTATCGGGGTTACTAAACACCTAACACCTAATTTTTGAAATACACCATGTTTTTTTAGTGATTTCTGTGACTAACCCTTCATGCAGTCACACAATTTTCCGTAAATACAATAAAAATAGTGATTTAGGTGTTTTAGGTGTTTAGATGTTATTAAAAGCCTTGATTTTACTGGGTTTTTTACTAAACACCTAACCGAACACCTAACTAAACACCTAATTTTAGGTGTGCGGTTTTTTAAGGTTTTTTATAACTTTTTAGCGATTTTGGTCACATAATTTCCAGTCACACAATTTTTTCTGCTCCATGGTTTTTGTGACTAAATCGCAAATTCTGTGACTAATTGAACGGCAGCTTATCTGCTTCCTCATCGGGTATGGTCTGCCATCCGTCATTTGTTCCCGGCAGACTCATCTGCTGCGGTTTCATCTGCTCTGCGATTTCTTCCTCCTCCAGTAACGGGTCCTTTTCCTCTGCGAGGTCGCCTAGGTGGAATTCCACGAAGCGACAGTTTCGGTTGTTGAACCATTTTGTTACGGAGTTCTTGGTGCTGCCATCCTTAAGGACTGATACTCCGATCAGACCCTTATCTGCGAGGTATTTCAGTGTCTTTCTGGATGAGTACCCTGCTTTCGTGAGTGCCTGCGTCAGCATGGACGGGAAGATGTATGCGTTCTTGTTCTGGATCATGCCAAGGCACGTTCCGAAGGCTTTCTCTCCGAAGCTGTCCTTGTTTGACAGTATCCAGTCCACGATGTACTGCGTGGCATTCTCGTTTACATCTCCGGTATCTGCGTTCATCTGCTCCTGCAGGATGTTCCTTGCCATCTCTTTGGCTCTTTCCCATGATTCCGGGTCGATTTGCAGTTTTTCCGTGTTGGTTTTGGCTGATTCCGTATCAAATTCTCCATTTTCGTACCGTTTCAGCCATTCTCCGTTATTAAATACCCATGTATCGATGATTGCGTCTGCCAGTGCCACCGCTGCGATGCCTGCTATGTGTGATCCGCTCTTTCCTCGGCTGATCTGGTACACATACTGCATCATTTCATCATATTTCTCCGTGATGCTTCTCTCATCTGTGTGCAGGAGCATTCCGATGTAAGCCGGTCCCGCCCATCCGCAGTTCATTCCAGACTGCTGATGCATGACGGAGGCTTCCCTCTCATCGTCAAATGGTCCGCCGTATATTTCAAGCACACGGGTGCTTACACCTGTCTGCGATGTTTCTGTTGATAGTGGTTCTTCTCCGGTTGCCAGTGCCACGGTTCTCCATGTCTGTGTTGCCTGGATGCCACCGCTCTTTGCACCTCGTATCTTTCCTGTACCACTGGCGATCATGTACACGATTTTCTCCAGTGAGTTCTGGTTGTTTCCTGCCAACTGTCGCTCATCAATTCCCAGTGGGAGGTCGCAGTAAAAGGATGCGGTTCTCTCCAAGCCTACCTGCGTTGCGTTGAAATTTACCATCAGTCTTTCCGGGTCGCCCCATACGGAGAGTGCTGCCTTAAGTGCTGCGGTCTTTCCGCCTTTTGAACCGCCCCAGTTGTACACGAAGAATATTCTCTGCTTTATGATTCGCAGGAGCGGTGCTGTGAAACTGGCCGCCAGTATGAACCGGAACTTGTCTCTGCTTCGGTGTGGCTTTATCATTTTGAGCCAGTCTGCCATTGTTCCGTTCTGGCAGTATGCCGCTGCCATGCCCCTCTGCGATGGGTCAATGTCCAGAACGATGTCCTTGTCATGCCCCGGCACGAACCGCTTTCCGGATTGCCATCCGAATGTGCTTGTGGAGTCTGCTTTCTTTATGATGTCTATGTTCTCGGCTTCCAGTGCTGCCAAGAATTTTACGATGTGCTTTGCGTTCTCCGATGTGACGGTGCATCCTAAGTCTGCCAGTGCTGTGATAGCTCTGGATGTGAAGATGGTACTTCGTGGGTAGATTGCCTTGTGCCACTGCCCATCCCTTTTGAATGCTACCTCTATCTTTTCCTCTCCTGTTTCCATGCTCCGCAGTCGCTGCGTGATAATGATCGGGGTTCTGCATACCATAACTGGTGCGTACTTCTTTTCATCAATCACGCTGATTCCCTTTTCTGAATAAATCCAACCTTCCGGCTGTCTTAAGTTCACAGGTGCTCCCTCGACTGCTTCCGGGATATTGTCCTCCTCGATGTCTATCTGCTCTGCGTTGCTGATTGCTTTTCGGATCTTCTCGGCCGCTTCCTCTTTGCCATACTTCATATAAACTTCCGATGGGTCCTTGCATCCAAGTGTCCGGCAGCTCCATTTGTATACTTCTCCTACGAACTTTCCTTCCCGGAGTGCCCTTGTGACTTTGGCGAGGAATGCTTCCCCGCCTTTGTCCGGCTCTACATGGATGTAAAGTTTCAAATCCTGCAGGACTCCTGCCCAGTCTGCCCGCATCATGGATGCTCCCGGTATTCCGAGTGTGCTGATTCCCATGTACCACATGGACTGGGAATCGCTCTCGCCCTCGACCAGTGCTGCGTATCCGATATTCCTTATGGCTTCTATCTGCCATAGTCCGTACATACACAGCCTGTCCGTCTTTCCATATTCCCACCGGAACTGCTTTCCGCCGTATCTCTTGCGGTGCAGTGCCAGATTTCTTTCTGCGTCAAAGTATGGTATGTATAAATACTGGACTCCGTTTCGGTCTTTCTTTGTCTGCAGGCAGCATTGTTCTTTCAGCCAGTCCTCTGGGAGACGCTTCTCAAATGAATACTGGGACACGGTGTAGTGATCCAGTCCTGGTTTCTTCTCTTTTGGTTTCTCCTGCGGCTCATTCAATGCTCCATACTTTTCCAGTATCTGCTTATAGGCTTCCTTGGTATCCAGTCCATTCAGCTTTGCATAAAATGTGACGAAGTTTCCGCCCTCGTCCTCTGCAAAGCAGTGCCACTTTCCGGTCTTTAGGTCTACCGAGAATGAATTGGCACGGTCATCATGGAATGGACACAGACCTGTGAGGTTGTCGCCTGTGATCTTGTGCTTTTTGATAACGGAGCAGTATTCAGTTTTATAATCTACCAGACGGTCTAAATCGACCTCCGCTGCCTGCTGCATATTATCGCTCCAATCTACTAAGTATTACCTGTTCCAGAGTAAGTCTTGTGAAATTGATTGACTTGCCCTGCATCATGAGTTTGTTCGTCATGTAGTCGATTTCCTCATTCATTCCCTCGCTGATCACATTATCCACGGTCACTACGAGGAATTCTTTACACTGCATCATCAGACGCTTGCCTGCTTCCATTCCGAAGTATCTCTCTCCGGCGATGGAGTCATCCATAAATCGTGGGAAGTAAAGGTGCGGTGCGATCGGTATCTTTCCTTCGCTGACTACCTTGCTTGCTGCCCACTTCGCCACTTTGATATTTTCTTCCAGTTCCTCTCTGGTATCTGCCCTGTATCTGCTGCAGATATAGCACATCGGCATGAGTGCCGGATTTCTATTCTGTAACTCTCCCGGATAGCACTGTCCTGCGTACTTCCATGGCGAGTATCTGTTCTCTTTGTATATGGTGTCATAGATTGGCAGGTTGCCTACGATGTCTGCGACCTCGCTCATCTGGATCATAGTATCCGTCTGGTTGCCTGCGTTCTCCCTAAAGTTGTAAACCATAGCCGCTTCCACGATGTCTCCCGGCATTAAGCATTCATCATCGTATCTGCCGGTCCAGTTATCAAATAATATCTGCATACTGTGCCTCCTTTGGATAATGCCAGGAGCGTTTCCGCTCCCAGCTTGGTCTGCCTTAGTTGAACGGCAGGTTTGCGTCTCCGTCTACACTCTGGAAGTCCGCTGCATCCACGGCGGCTCCTGTGTTATAGTCTGCTTCATCAATATCCGGGATGTTATCCGCCTGCGCCTTGATCATCTCTACCATTGCCTTTGTCTCGGCTCTCTGTTCGTCCGTCAGCTTACTCACAAATGCGAAGGCTGCTCTGGAATATGTAATGCCGTCTGCTGACTTTTCCTTTTTCAGTGTGATCTTAGTTACGGCATCGTAGCAGCGGAGTCCTTTGAGGAGGATTCGCTTGCCGATGTAATCTCTGATGTATTTCAGAGAGGTTGGCGGTAATGCGAGGATAATCGGTACAGGGTTGCCTTCCTGTAGGATGTAACATCTGTGAATGTTCTTGCAGGCTTTTCCAGATCCGTTCTTTCCGCTTCCGAACTGGTTATGCGGACACTTGCTGCAATCATGGATTTCCCCAGTCTCACGCTCCACTCCCTGCTTTCCGTCATGGCTTGAGCAGTCCGGCTGAACATTTCCGCCTGCGTACTCCTCCTTCCAGTATGCATTTACCGGGTGATGATGGATAAGAACTCCGGTAAGGTCTGTACTCATCACAGGCTCATCCTCGGTCTCTCCCGGCAGTTCAAATGCCAGACCGCCACCGCTTGGAATCTTTGCTCTCTCAAATGGAAGAGTGCCGAGACCATCCAGTTCTTCTGCTACCGCTTCCTTCAGTTCTCCGGTCAGCGTGACCAGATTGAAATTCTTTTCTGTTGTTGCTACCTCATTCTTTGCCATGTCTTATTCCTCCATTTCCTCTGCATCTTCTTTGTTATTGTCTGCTTCCTCGAAGCCATCATCCTCTGACGCTCCTGCTTCCTGCTCGTCCATGTATTCTTCCATCGGTGTCGGCTTTCCGCTCTCTCCGTAGTAGAGGTCGTCCATGATCCTCTGTGCCTGCGCTGCCAGTTTGATGGACTCCACAGCTACCTCAACCGCTGAATTGTAAAGGCTGCCGATTACATTGAGGACATCGCCGTCTCCATTCGGCAGGAGTTTTAAGAGGTCATCCATATCTGTCTTGGTTGATTTCATCTTGCCCTGCAGGGACGCATATCCCTCTGCTGCGATGCCGTATCCCTCATGGCGGTTCTTTACCTTGGTCGGGTGCTGATACTCCATAATCTGCCCCAGTGCGAACTTGGCAGTCGCCTGCATATTCTCTTTAAGGTCACGGTCACTTTCCAGTGTGATGTCAATTTCCATCTGTTCGTAGTCCATCTTTATACCTCCTGTGCTTTCTTTGCTCTGTTCAGAGCCTTGGTGTTGGCTTTTCTCTTGGATACCTTAAGTTCCGAATAAACGGAGAGTACCTCTGCCATTTCTTCCGGCAGTTCTCCATCGTTCTCGGCCGCCAGATTGTTCATCGCAGAGTCGAGGGTTCGTGGATCTACTCTTTCCGTGATGAGGTGTCCGAATCCCTGCTCTCTCAAGACATCGAAGAATACCAGACCTTTTTCCATCAGCTTTTCTTCTGAAATCTTGGAGTATCTCGTTTTCTCCTGCAGGCTGTACTTGAAGCCATCCACCGTAGTATCCGGCTTTTCCTCGTCCACCATCTGCTGTGCGATTTCCTGTTCGAGGTTTTTGAGTTCCTCATTGTTTGCCTTGGTCTGCTCTGCTAATTCATCTTTCTTGTCGAGCAGTACCTTGAAGGCTCTGACCTTGTCGTCTAATGTTGTGACTGTTTCCATGTTGTTGCTCCTCCTTTGGTTTTATAATTCATTTCCCCACTGGTCCCAACCGTCACGCTCCGCCCTTGCGAAGAGTTCCAGTTTCTTTGCTTGTGGGAAAAATGTTTCTAACATCTGATAGGCACATTCCGGCTTCTGGCTGTGATGCCGTTTGCTGTTTTCTCTGAGTACCGTGGAGAATGCTCCACGCTTGTCCTTGTCTGGGAGGATGATATTTCCCTTCTTGTAGAACCAGAGCAGGTACTCATGTGCGAAGCGCACCGTGTAGGCGGGTGCCGGTCCGTTGCCCTTATCCCATATCAGCCTTGCGTGGAGTTTATATCCAAGCAGGCTCATGATTTCCTCTGTTTGCGGCAGGTACTTGTCTATCGTCCACATGAATACATTGTGCTTTTCATTCATGAGTTCGTTTGTGACATAGCGGTGCAGTTCCATAATTCCGGGGACGTCCATTGTCTCGTATGGTACTGTTGTTCCGGTGCTGTTCGGTCTGGCCGCTTTCTTTCCGCCCCTGCCTTGCTGCCACGGTGGGTCCGTGTAGAGGATGTCGTATTTTTCTTCTGCGTTGAAAATATCAATCTTCATAGCCATCCCTCATTTCCAACCCAAGTTTTACATAGTGAAATCTCATTTTATCCATGGTTTCTTCCACTTCCTTTTTTGAGATTGCACCAATTGATTCCATGAGCTGGAGATCGTGTTCGGCTTCCCTGTATGCTTTATTCAGTTGCCATAATCTTTTGTTATTGGCAGAACTGACTTTCTGAATACAATTCAGTTTTACCGTTTCCACGCTCTTTGCATTTACTGTCTTTGCATCAAGTGCTGCCATTGTTGCTCCTCCTGTAAAGTTTGTATTTTATGCTCGATTCCGAGCGGTTCATCATTTCTGCGATTTCCCTTATGGAATATCCTTCGTGTCTGAGGTGCTGCATCCTTCGGACTTCCGTTCCTGTCCAGTTGTATCTGCGTGATATATCATTTTTTCTTTTTTCCTTGTACCAGTTGTAGCGCATGAACATTGTGTCGTCTGTTACCCTGGCTGCGTTCCAGTCCTCTGGGTGCTCTCTCATGTATTTGATGATATCTTCCTGTCGGTACATCACGTATGGTCGCTTCCGGTAGCTTTTTAGACCTTTTCTCTCCCAGTACTGCAGGGTTCGGTTTTCTATTCCAAGGATCTTCGACACGGTGTTTCTGGTGAGCATATCTGTGTTCGCCATGTATCCGCCCATCCCGATGCGCTGTCTCTTTAGAAACACCGCCTCCTTGGTTCGGTTCAGCCGTCTTGCCACTGTTTCCAGTGGGTACTTCTCTGTCAGTTCTTCCAGGAGGACAAGTTCTTCATCTGTCCATTTGCGTCCACCCATTAGAAATAATCCCTCCACGTATCCACGACTGTTTTTGCCAGATCCTCTTTTTTCGCCAGTGCTTTCAGCACCACTTCGTCTATCGTTCCCTCTGTGATGAGGTGGATATAAGTGCAGGCATTCTTCTGCCCGATACGGTGGATTCTGGCAAGGCTCTGACTATATGCTGCATAGTTGAAGTTGACCGAATAATACACACAGGTGTCTGCGGCCGTGAGTGTGATTCCCAGTCCTGCAGTATCGATCTGTGCGAGGAATACCATCGTTTCCGGGTTCGTCTGGAAGTCCTTGACGATGTCGCCCCTGTCCTCCAGTTTCACATCTCCATAGATTTCTCCGTAGCGGAGTTTCTTCTTTTTCAGCATCTGCCCGATGATGTCTATCTCCGGTCTGAAACGTGCGAAGATTACCAGTTTCTTTCCTGCGTCCACCACATAATCGTCCACGATTTCTTCCAGTGCGTTCAGTTTGCCCTTGCTGACCAGTTCTGGCTTTTCCTCGCCGTCTGCCACTAAAAATCCGCCAGTGAATTGCTGAAGGCGAAGCAGCTTTGTCAGCACGGTCGTTGCGCTGATCTGCCCGCCGCTTTCCAGTTCTGCGAAACTCTCACGCTTGATGCGGTCGTAGATGTTCTTTTCCTTTGCCGACATCGTTATGTATCTCTGCAGGAATGTCTGCTCCGGCAGGTCGAGTGCTTCGTCCTTGGTCACTCGGTATGCGATGGAGTGCTCTTTCTGGATTAACTGGTCGAGGTCTTTGTATCCCACGATCTGGTGTCTGTTAAATCCGCCCATGATGGCATATCTGTTTCGGAACTGATAGAAGTTCGTTCCGAAGATTGTCGGATCAAGAAAGCGGTACTGGCTATACAGGTCGATTGCATTATTCTGTACCGGAGTTCCGGACAGGATAAGTTTGTACTTTGCCTGGTCGCCCAGTTTGTGCATTGCCTTGGACTGCTCTGCATCGTGGCTCTTGATTCTCTGGCTCTCATCGCAGATGATCATGTCTGCGTTCCATTCATACAGTGCGTCAAAGATGCCTTCTCTCCATGTGGATTCGTAATTGATAACGGCTACCTTTAATGCCTTGAATGGGAAGTTGTCGAGATCGTTTAACAGCTTCAGCCTGCGGTTCTTGTCTCCGAGCAGTACCTTGATGTTTGCCTTGAAGTCTGCAAATTCTGCGAAGTCCTTGGGCCATACGGAGCAGACGGAGGTTGGTGCTACCACCAGTACCTTTTCCACCTTACCCATCTGGTAAGCCGTGCCTGCTATCATGATTGCTGTTAGCGTCTTTCCGCATCCCATTTCAAAAAGCAGACCGAAGCCTTTATGCGTTTCTGCCATTGGTTTTTACCTCCTTCCTGTGATTTTCTTTTGCTTTGCGGTGCTCCAAATCTCGCACCATCCTGTTCCAACCTGCCTCCTGCTGCTTGGTTGCTACGGGGTTGCGACAGGATATGTAATCTCTGTTATTTCTGCTCATCTGTATCCTCCCTGCTTAGTATCATGGCGATACCTTCCATCACAAACATTGCACACGGAAGTGCTATGCCGTTGCCCCACATCTTATATTTGGCTGAGTCGCTCTCCGGGTCTTTCAGCCATTTGCAGATCTGGTTGTCTGTCTTTTCTTTTTTGCTCTCGCCCATGGCTTCCATCTGCGTTCGGAACACCTCTCGCCAGTGATCGATATCTTCCTGCGTTGGCTCTGTTATCCCCAGTTCCTCTGCCCAGTTATCTGGGAAACCTTGCAGTCTGCAGCATTCCAATGGTGTGAGCCTGCGGATGATGTACTCCCAGAGAATGAGGTCGGTGCTGTCCTTATAATCCCTGCGTTTCAGACAGGAGGCTTTCTCCGATTCCTCATATTCCCCGATTGCTTGTTGTGCGAAGCAGGCTACTCCGTGCCTGTCTGCGGCCGTGAGTGTGTTGGCAGGTGCTCCCGGTTCTCCGATACCAAGTCCATTGGCAGAGCCGTCATTGTTTCTGGTATCTCCGCCGCCCTTGTATCGGGTCGCCTTATCTGCTATCGGGATTGGGTCGAATAAGGTCTGTGTGTTGTGTGTACTGAGCGTTGCGCTCTTGTCTGTCTGCATCAATGCTCCCTTACCTCCTCCCGCACATCCGCTTCTGATCTGCAATGTGATTGGCTGAGGATGAGTGGTACATTGCCCCCCCCCGGTGCCCATGCGACTGGTCAGCGTTGGTACATTACCGTCCTCCGCTATCGTCACTCTGCTGTCCTGTGGGTGGTTTTCCAATACGATGGGTACATTGTTACCGCCGGTCCCCATCTTTGTTGTGAGCGTGGGCGATACCTCGCTCTTATCAGCTACCCTGCGTCTGTCGCTGATGTCATAGCACTCGACATCATCTGTGCCTGTCTTATGAGTGCCAGTCTTAATATCTCCGGCAGTTCTTTGCCACGCTTCTCGGCTCTCCGTAAAATTCCCAGACAAGCCTTCTCGCTCAAATAATATTTTTGGTGCGGTGTTTCCTCCAAAATCTGCGACAAGGTAGATACGCTTTCTTCTTTGGGGCACTCCCCAGTATTGGGCATCAAGCACTCGCCAAGCGATGGTGAAATGGTCGCCCATGATGCATCCGGCTGTCTGCCATTTTCCCTTCGGAGGGAGAGGTACATTGGACTCTTCGTCTGTGATGCTGACGATTTCTTGGAGGACTGCCTGGAAGTCTTTGCCCTTGTTGCTGCTGAATGCTCCGGGCACGTTCTCCCAGACCATGTATCTCGGTCTGATCTGCGTTCCTGTTCTGCCTGCTGCTCTGTCACTTTCTCTCATCTCCTTTATGATCCGTATCTGCTCACGGAACAGATTGCTTCGTGAACCGTCCAGACCCTCACGCTTTCCGGCTATGCTCATGTCCTGGCATGGAGAGCCGCCTGCGATGATGGTCACTGGCTCTAAGTCTGCGCCGTTTAATTTATTGATGTCTCCGAGGTGTTTCATTTCCGGGAAGTTCTTTGTGGTTACCAGTATCGGGAATGGCTCTATCTCGCTTGCCCATATTGGTCTGATTCCGAATATCGATCCTGCCAGTTCAAAGCCACCGCTCCCGGAGAACAAAGACCCCATTGTTATTTCCTGCGTCATTTGTTATCCCTCCCCATTTGCCACAAAAATTGAAAGGACTTGCTTTCCGTCTGGTCGTGAACCATCGCTGACACGAGCATTGCTGCCATGCGGAGTGAAAGGTTGATATTGCCTTTTGTGTACTTCATTGCTCTTTCATACGCATCGAAGAACAACTGCAGTATCGTTTCCTCGGCTTCTATTAATTCTTTCTTTTCTCGATCTGTCATCTTTACCACCCCAGTTTCTTTCCGCACCAGTGGCAGTGCGTATGATTTCGGGAGGTTCTCTTTCCGCAGGCAGGGCAACAGTAAAAGTCCATACCTCTCTTGATTACTGGTGCTTCTGTCTCGTATTTTTCGACCATCCGCTTATGCTCATCTGCCATGCTCTGGTAGTCGTACACGATGTCCATCGCCTGTGTGAGTGCCTCCTCTATTCTTTCTGCCATCTCCACATCTTTTGGGTCTCCCTCAGTTATCTTCTGCGAGTATTCTGTCTGCGCTTCCTTCAGAAGTGGGATGATCTCCGTTTCCTTAATATGTATCACTTCTCCGCCTCCTTTGGTTTCGGTGGGTCTACCAGTCCGAATGTCATGAGTGCCATGTTATATCCTCGCACCTGGTGCGTGAATGGCGACACCTTGACTGGCGGTGGGATGAGTGGCTCTGGCTTCGGGTTCATGCGTTCCCGGTCGACTGCTGCCATTACTTCGTTCAGCTTCTTTCGCTCTACTTCGATGGACGGTGGCAAGTTTACCAGTCCTGCCAGTCTGTTCAGCAGTTCGATGTCAGCCGGTCCGCTTAGTGTCTGCGTCTGCCTGCTCCACTTCATCTTTCCCCAACTCTTTATGATTGTGAACTGGACATTGTCTGCTTCTCTTATGAGTATCTGTCCGTCCTTCATTGCCATTTTCATTGTTGGTTACTTCCTTCCTGTTAGTCCGTGTTTTCTTCGTATTCGTCTCTGGATATTACTCTTACCTTTTCAACTGGGACGTGGCAGAACTGCGCCATGCCTTCCTTCTGGCTCTCTGCGTATTTCGTGAAATCAGCCTTCTGTAATCCGCTGAGTGAAATATCTACAATCGTTGCTGCGTATCCGACTGTGCCTTCTCCGCCATATATCTCTGCGTCCTTTACCTCGAAGTAAATTCCGAGCGACATTGTTATATTGTCCATGCTTGCTTCCCCTTCCTGCGGCCGTTCATCTATTCTTCCGTGTAGAATGTGTGGTTACCGTGTGTGAATAATTTTTTCAGTGTGGTGTTGTGCCATGTGGTTTCATCCGTGGTTCTCTCGAAGTATGTCGCTCCTCGGCTCTCATCCCAGTGCTCTACCTGCACCATTTCCAGTGCCCGGTAGCAGTCTGCGTCCGGTTCTACCCTGTCGTATCTTCCATTTTCGTATGCTGCGAACTGGGTATCCTCTGTAATCACTCCCTCGATGGTATCCGGGAAGTCATCGCTCCATACTCGGTTCAGCACTACCAGTATGACCAGTGCCTTGCCCTCGGTGTCCTCGCCCTCTGCTTCCGCCATGGCGATTTTCGCTAATCTGTAGGAGTCATCCGCATCCCAGTCCAGACTGCCGATTGCTGCGGTCGTTGTCGGTACTGGTGTCTCAGTGCTCTGGAGGATTGCGTTGTAGTAGGATTGTTCCTCTGCCTGCTCTGCTGCCTTGTATGCGTCACGCTCTTTGCACATCTGTTCATATTCTTCCTGCGTCAGCCATGTGTCCGAGCCTTCCACCTGCACCATGCCTATGTGGTTTTCCTCTGTGTACTCGCTCCAGTCCGGCATCGGTTCGTTTGCCCATGCGATAAGCAATCCGACAAACATTCCCGCTCCCACTATTACCGCTACTGCATCCCCTGCTATGCGCTTCAGCTTTCTTTTCAGAATTCGCTTCTGTCTCCTACTGAGTTTCAAATCGTCATGCACCTCCTGCTTACTTCTCGACTGCTTCCAGTCTCTTTTCCTTCCTGTTGTAGAGGATCATCTCTTTCTCATCCTCTGAATGGAGCATATAGTCATCTGGGTTCATTCCCTTCTTGACCAGTATCTCTTTCTGATTCCTTGTCAGTTTCTTTGGCTGTTTCATATGCTCTCTCCTTTTATACTTACTTGACTTTTACCAGTACCTCATTATGCTCTCTAGGCTTCTTGGGTCTGGCATGGAACAGGTTCTCCAAGGCTTTGAAGAGTAACTGTTCCGTTCATGCTCCCTGAGTATTCTTTGGGGTAGCTGTACTAGTCGCCTGCAGTGCGGTCTTTTTCATTCCCCGCTACCGAGTGTTAAATCGCACCCACGCATCCATGCTCTCGGTATTCTCTCTCTGCGTGTTTCTCATCTGCCTCCGAACCGTTGTTGTTTTACTTGGGTCTGCGTTCCCTACCCCAATTACGACAGCTATTCATGCAGGCTCATGTCCTGCTGCCGGAGCGATTTACTGCGGCGGCTCGCTCCTACCTATCGGTTTTTATCCTGGTCGATGCTTGCCAGTGTGTTTCTTCGGTATTCAGTTTTTAGGTGTGATGCATACGCATCGTTCTGTTTTTTTGGTATCTGTTGCCTGCACCGGGCAGGTGTAGTTGATTTTGCCATTGTCAGTGCTGCTTCGAAGCATTCCGCTTTCGTACAGGTGCTTCCTTGCGTATCTGGCACTCACTCCCTTTGTGCTACAGAAGTGATTAAACTCCGGAACTCTGATGCGGTATTCTCCGTCCTCTAGTTCCTTACCCTCGGTCAGTTCTGTTACAAAGGTATCTGTGTCAATCAGTGCGGCCTGCTTGTCCAGTGCTCTCCATTCTGCCAGTTCATCAAGTCCGTTGATGTCAACCTGTGCCTTGCTGAACACATCCAGTATCATGGGGATTCTTTCATCCGGGGCCGCTGCCAGTATCTTTGCTATCTGTATGGCAGTCTTGATATCCAGTTCTTCCATTCCACTTGCTCCTCTCTGTTAGATGGAATGCTGTGCGACCTCTGCCTTGTACGGTTCTCCACCTCTGGCGAGTTCACGGTACATGGTAGCCGAGTGGACACCGATTGCCATCGCCATCTCATCTACTGTTTTGCCCTGTGCGTTCAGTGCTTCGATTTTCTTTCTGTCCTCGAATCCGATGCGCTTGTACGCTTTTCTCGGTCGCTTATTGGTTGCCATTGCTCTCCACCTCCTCTGTTTTTAGGCAAAAAAATAAATGCGCCAGAGTGATTATTCACTCTAACGCATTTATCAATTTCTTATAAAAATTAAAAATGCGAAGTGAGTTATATCACTCATTTCGCATTTATCTTATTACTTCACGGAAAAGCCGAATTTTGCTTAACACAAACAGGGGTTATACGAAACGAAAAATATTTTATTTACAATTTGAATTAAAAATGTTATAATCAATAATAATTTGTGTATAAAATGCACAAAGCTTGGAGGAGTAAAAAAATGAAAAGGTTTTTAGCGGTACTTTTGTCGCTGATACTGGCAGCAGGCTCGCTCTTTGTGGCGGCCTTTGCGGCAGACGGCAAAAAAGAAAA
>OHCI01000059.1_pt1 | contig 79581 bp, 90 predicted proteins | sample 1566751 | NCBI WGS metagenome assembly OHCI01 (sample SAMEA3879609, study PRJEB24766) | human gut metagenome | biome: human-associated habitat; feature: feces | place: USA | collected 1985/1987
CGCTGAACCTCTCCGAGAAACGCATGGGCGAAGCCTTGCGCAAGGCCGGGTTCGAGCGACGCTCGAAACGCATCGGCGGAAACCCCGTCTACGGCTGGGTTATCCGGAAGATTACCCCCAATCCTTTCGTTTCTTACGGACTGTAATTACTACGCTACTGCACATAGCGGCAAGACATTGAAAAATAGCAGATTGTCGTGTAGTAGGACACAAAAAACAACCTTACGACATCTTACTACGCTACTACATGAACCTACTACGGTAGTAAGATCATACGGGCTTAGCTACTACGTATAATAGACTACATATCAGATTGTTGCAAATATGTAATAAGTAGTAAGGTAAAATCGGCAAACTTCAAAAAACAAAAAATGATGAATGATCTGAAAAATATCAGCATCAGGCAATTCCTCGCCCGGCGGGGCATTCAGCCCAAATACGAACGCAACGGCTACGGCATGTATCTTTCCCCTTTGCGGGAAGAGCGCACGCCGAGTTTCAAGGTGGACTACGTGCAAAATCTCTGGTACGACTTCGGACTGGGAGAAGGCGGCACATTGCTCACCCTCGTGATGCGGTTGGAGCGGTGCGACAGCTGTGAAGCCGTCCGACGGCTGCAAAACGGTGAAAAAAGGGACGCCGGTTCCGTTTCTCTTTCACCGGGTGTTAGCGAGCGTCCAGCTGCCGGAGGTCCCTTGCCGGTCTTGCGTCCGGCCACCGTTCCCGCGATCCGCATCCTCTCCGACGCTTCGCTCCGGCATCCGGCATTGGTCGGTTACCTCGCCTCGCGCGGTATCGTCCTGTCTGTTGCCGCGGCATTCTGCCGCGAAGTCCGCTACGAGGTGCAGGACCACACCTTTTTCGCCGTCGGTTTCCGCAACGATGCCGAAGGGTGGGAGCTCCGCTCCGCACGGTTCAAAGGCGGCTCCTCGCCCAAACACATCACCACCATCGACAACCGTTCCGTTACGGTAATCGCTTTCGAGGGATTTATGGATTTCCTCGCTTATCTCTCGCTGAAACACCCCGAACGACTGCGCATCGACGCCGCGGTTCTGAACTCGGTCGTCAACCTGCCCAAAGCCGTTCCGTTTCTCTCCCGGCATCCGGTGATTCACGCCTTCTTTGACAACGACGAAGCCGGACGTAAAACGACCTCCGATCTGATCCGTCTTTGCCCCCGCAGCGAGGTAATCGACCAAAGCAGTTTTTACAGCGGGCACAAGGACGTAAACGACTATCTGATCGCCCGCATAAAAGACCGACCTAAGACCACGAAAACTATATCCGATAAGCAAGATCACTCTTGTCGGAATAATCTGCAAGCTCTGAAAGCGGAAAGGGCGGAAATTGAACCACCGTGTCGGAAAGGGGTAAAGATTTAAGGAAGGCAAGGTTGTGTTTTCGTAGACGAAAACTGCGCCTTCCCCGCTGGTCGGCGTAAAATCCCGCTGGTCTGAACAAAAAATGCTTAACCACTTATCATGGAAACACCAAAGAAAACATACAGCAAACAGGGCGGACGCCCGAAAGTCAGTATCGGCCGCATCCGCAAATACGTCGTCAGCACGCGGCTCAGCCCCGAACGGAAACTCCGCTTTTCGGCCCTCTGCCGCGAAGCAGGACAACCGCCTGCCGAAGTCCTGCGCCAGCTGATCGACCGAGGAACGGTAAGAGCACGGATCACCCGCGAACAACTGGATTTCATGGCCCAACTCAAAGGCATTGCCCGCAACCTGAACCAGCTGACCCGGCTGGCCAATGCCAAAGGTCTGGCGGCTGTCAGAGTACGGCATGCGGCGATCGTTACGGCCATCGAAAAACTTCTGAAACAGATATGCGATGGTCGGTAAGGTAATATCAGGATCGTCTTTTTCGGGGACGGTAGGCTACGTGATGAAAGAAGAATCCCGGATATTGGAAGCCGAGGGCGTCATGCCTCCGGAAGTAAAGGACATGGTGCAGGACTTTAAAGACCAGACCATGCTCAACCCGCGACTGAAAAACACCGTCGGGCATATCTCGCTGTCTTTTTCACCCAAGGACGCTCCGCGGATGACCGACGCCCTGATGACGCAGATCGCAAAGGAGTACAAGCAGAAGATGGGCATCACCGATACGCAGTATCTATTGGTTCGCCATCTCGACCAGCCCCATCCGCACTGTCATCTGGTCTACAACCGGGTCGGAAATGACGGACAGACCATTTCGGACAAGAACATCAAGATTCGAAACGCCAAGGTCTGCCGGGAGCTGACCGAGAAGTACGGATTGTATCTCGCGCCGGGAAAGGACGACGTGCGGCGGGAGCGGCTGCGCGAACCCGACAAGACCAGATACGAAATCTATGATGCGATCAAAAGGTGTCTGCCCCGATGCGCCGGATGGAAAGGGTTGGAGAAGCAACTGGAAAAACAGGGCATCGGCGTCCGCTATAAGTATTGCGGAAATACTGACCGGAAACAAGGTGTTCTGTTCTCGAAAAACGGTTTCGAGTTCTCCGGATCGAAGATCGACCGGGCTTTCAGCTTTACGAAGCTCGACAACCGCTTCAATCATATTCAACAGCAGACCCAACACCGGGCCACGCTCTTCGGGAACCTCTCGGCGGCGGCAGGCAATTACCGTTCGGCATTTGCAGGGCTGTTCGGTGGCATGGGCGGCGGCAGTACACGCGAAGAGCCGTCATCGGTAAACCTCGGAAAGGCTGGGGGTATTCCGCTGCTGCCGGCTGGTTCGCCCGTCGGAGTGTCGGCCGAGCAGTTGCAGCGCAAGCCGGGAGAAAGCCCCGAAGAGCATATCGCACGAATCACGGTGCTGCTCGATGCCGCGGCTGAAGCGATGGCCATAGCCGCAATGGAACGCCGACGCAGGATGGAAGAACAGAAAAGAAGACATAAAATGAGATTGTAACCCAATCAAAAAATTTCAAAAACCATAAGAATATGAATGACGAAAATAAGAGCGGTCTCTCAATCGAGATGTACGAAGACCTCAAGGAAACACTTGTCAAAGCCATCAAAAACGCCAAAGCAGGCGGCATAGGAAACGCAGGTTTGGAGAATGCACAGATGGAACGGATCGAACGGCTGATAGAAGCCGCGGAACACTCGCAAGGGCAGGTCGCGCAGCAGCTCGAACAACTGCAACGGCATACACCCTTGTCTGAAGTAAAAAACGAGCAGGTGCGGGAATTTACCGACAGATACAACGCACTGCTGGCGCAGTTGGCAGGGAGACTGGAGGTGATCGACAAGGAGAACAGGCAGACGCATACGTTGATAGAGCAGGTCGGGCAAGCCGTCGAAGCAGCGGCAAAGCCCGAAAACCTGCCCGTGCAGGAACACCGCCATACCTATACGCTCGATCTTAAATCCTCGAAAACATTTCTGACGATGTTCGTCATGCTGGGTGGTATTTTCCTGCAAGCTGCATTCATCTACCGAATCTCAGAGAATAATAGGCTGTTGGTCGAAAATGACCTGAAATACCGTTACGTGAAGATGCGCGGAAAAATCGGTGAAAAGGAGCTGACGGAGTTGGAGACCGTATTTTGGGACGAGCAATACACAGCCATACGTGATACTGTCCGAAACCAAGTCGAACGCTACGAAGAAGCCGTAAGGCGTCGAGCCGAGCGGTTGGAGCAGGCGACCGTCAAAGAGCGCAAAGCGAAAAAACTGCTCGACGAGGTGAAGGAATTAAGAGGGAGGCTGACAATTCAGACGTACTAAACGATGGTGCGGAAGATTATCGCGCACCCCGCTCTCCCTTTTCATTCGGAGCGAAAGGTATCTTTTCTTGGGGGGGGTAAGGCAAGGTTGTAGAAGTGTCTATATGAACGCCCTCCCCTAAAAAAGTATTTGTGACTGGTAACTAATGAGCAAAAGGTGACTTTTATCGCGAAATCAGATGGCCCCAAACACTGAAGATCGGCGGGAAACGTCGGATAGAAGCGGACAAAAAACAACTCAAATATTTTAGGATGCCATATACCCAAGAAAATACAGGATGAGCATTTGAACTTGATGTCGCTTTTGGGCATATATTTTCTCGCATTTCTTCCATCGTTTCAGAGAAAATGTTACAAATAGAGTTTTTATTTATATATTTGAAACAATCCTCAATAGGATAGTGCATAATTCATGTATGAATTTATGGAAAATGCGTTAATTATTCCGCCGGGTGTTTATCTGCGGCTCCAAAAACTTAGAGCATATAGGAATTGATAAAAATCAATGATCCACTCAAATAGTTAATGTCGTTATGCGAAACAATAGAAAACAAAAAAGACTTTCAGGAACAAAGCTATTTTAGCACAATGTCAAAGAAGTGGAAAGTCCACTCAAGACAATGAATTAGATTTGTGAAGTTTTTAGGACAAGTTAATTTTTGAGTTTTTATTCATATGATGATAAAAATTATGAAATTATATATAGTTTTTTTCGTGATATACTTCTACTCATGCAACCATTATCCCTCAAACGTACAAACTGCTTTGCATTATGCTGGAGATAATCGCAGAGAATTAGAAAAAGTATTAGAATATTATCGCGAGAGTTCTTCAGATAATTCAAAATTTAGGGCAGCATGTTTCTTAATTTCCAATATGCCTTATCATTGGTCATATCCTGCAGGGCCTTACTACGAATATTGCGAACAGATGGATTCTCTATTTCGAAACAGTGAGAAAGGTGATACTTTAGTTCCATTACAAGCCACTAAAATATCTGGTAATTTTAGGCCCCTTTTAATTCCTGTATTCGATATTCAGACGATTACCGCAGACTATTTGATCTGGAATATTGATTATTCGTTTGATGTGTGGAAAAATTCCCGATATTTGCAACATCTTGATTTCGACGATTTTTGTGAGTACGTTCTTCCCTACAAATGTTTCGAAGGACAACCTATGACTCGCTGGAAAGAAACATGGAGCCATATTCTTCGGGGAGAACTAGATCAAATCTCTCAAATAGATGAATTGCGTTATAATGTTCGTCGTGCTGTTGAAGCTACTACTTATGTTTATAAAAATTCAGACAGTCTGCGGATGGAAGTTCGACAGATAGCAGGAATGGATCATATTGACCTTTTTGACATAAAAACATTGGCCATATAACCTTATGGGACTTGTCTTGAACGCTCCCGTTTAGGGGTAATGGATTGTCGGAGTAAAGGGCTTCCCGTTTCATTCGATTTTACACCCAATTGGGGCGATAGAAATGGTCCACATTATTGGAATCATGTATATGTAAGCCGTCGGAGAAGCCCTGATTTCGAACCGTTCAAAATCTATCCAGGGGCATATCATTATCCGGATACACCAATGGCAAAAGTTTATCGTCAAACATATGCTCCCCATCCTGTATTGATGGAAGTGGTTAAACAGGGCGAAGATATTCCACCGTCCTTATCCCAACTTTTCATGCACGATGTTACCTGCGAATATGGGCGGACTGCCGATATATCAATTCCATTGCTATCTGATGTTGACAGAAATAGCAAATATGCTTATCTGGCTGTTTTCGATAACTCGGATTGGATACCTGTGGATGTTTGTAAAATTAAACAAAAACGAGCTACATTTTACAATGTTGGAGTTGATATTCTATATCTTATTGTAACTTATCAATATGGGAAAATTATTCCTATTTCTGACCCATTTATCGTCGATGTTTGTAAACGAGTAAAATATGTCAGATCGAATACAACCAAAGTACAAGATATCCGTATGTATCGAAAATTTCCTGCTTTTTACCATATATACAATGTTCGACGGAATTTATGTGGTGGTGTAATTGAAGCAGCAGACGACTCGCTCTTTACCAATCCCGTAATCATGGCTGAATTTCCGATGGATAATTTTTTGGCAAATGAGGTAATAGTTACCGATACTGTGCCGTATCGATATTGGCGACTTAGGGCGACAACGAAAAAATCTTCGGATTTTGCAGAACTTTATTTTTATACTAGACATAATTTGACACGAATCTCTGGCGAGTTGTTATATTCCATAAGTCCGCTCCGGAATAAAAAATATGATACGCCTCAACACATTTGTGATAATGATCCATTGACGTATTTTGCTGTTGAAAATACCGATATGCCAAGATGGGTAGGATTTGATTTCCATGAACCTATAGCTATAAGTAAAATCGCATGTATCCGTAGAGGTGATGGTAATGATATATGTCCAGGTGACGATTACGAATTATATTATTGGAATAATAGACAGTGGGTTTTGCATGAGAGAAAAACTGCAGATCATATTTATATCGATTTTAAGAATCTACCGGCAGACCGGCTATATTTTATAAAAGGCATTTCGCGCGGTGCACAAAATCGTACTTTCATTTATGAAAACAATGAAGTGAGATGGTATTAAAATTGTCCTAATTGATTAATTGATTTTTTAGGATATTGTGCTTTGTTATTTTTAGACAAAATTTGCTTGGCCTTGTTAATAATATTATAAATAATAGTGGATGGTATTTTGATATCTTTGATAATAATCTCTTTTGCAATATCTCTCGCTTTATTATAATCTCCTTTTTTTATATATAAATCCATTAAATAGGATAAAGGCAAAAATCTATTTGGGATCATATTATGTGCTATTAGATAGTGGTATTCTGCAGTGTCCCATTGGTTTAAATGGAAGTTATTATTACCCATGATGATTTGTACATCATAGTCATTGAGATAATCTTTGCACCTATTCATTATCAAGTTGCTTTCCTCATAGTTTTCTAATTGATTAAGAACTGCTCCGAAATTATATAAAAACAGAGGATTTCCGTTCCATTCTTTATATAAATGATAATATTTCTGGAGCGTTTCTTTTTTATTCAAGAGAGGATGTAATGCCAATTTCCCCCAATTATATTCGTATCGAATATCTTTAATCAGTATAATCATAATAACCATTATTATGAGCAAAAAGAGGTTTTTAACAATAGGATGGATAATACAGTTGACCTTATATTGTGAAGAAAAACATGCAAGACTATATGAGGTTAATACTCCAATAAATGGATAGCGTAATGGGTATGAAAAGCAAGAAAATATAGCAATTGATAATAAGCATAATGAGGGTATTAACGGTTTATGAGTTGACATTAATAGATTTGCAAATACTATAATAATTAACAATAATCCGATAATTCCATATTCTATTGCAAGCATTAAATATTCATTGAATGGGTGATTGACGTTATCTGCTAGCCGAGCGTATTTACTGTCGGGAGCTGTTGAAAAATAGTTAGCTTGATGAAGCATATAATTAGAAGAGAAGCCACTAGGGTTATAGCCAAGAATCGGTTTTTTTACTAACATTTCAATGGAATTCCGCCAAATTGCTATTCGGCCTTGTGCTGAATCTTTCTTTAAAAAGACTAATCCTATCATTATAATTAGAACAAATAATAGTGCAGTAATTGAAACAGTTTTGATGTGCTTTTGTATTATATTTTTATACCGTCTTATTATATATACTATGAAAATGACGATGAATGCAAATATACCTGCTCGTGATTCTGATATGACAAGAGCAGTTCCCAATATGAATAAACAAGCAAAACCGATGTATTTCATAGTTCTTGACTTGTTTAGTAATGGAAAACAAAATGGAATGCTAGAAGCAATGCAGGCTGCAAAACCTGCCGGATTGTCAAAACTACCGGAGATTTTGAAACTAGTATTACAATAAAAAATATCTACCCATTGTCCGATTCCGTATATTGCTTGTATTAGGCAAATACAAACGATGAGGATATTAATATATTCTGTTTGGTCATTTTTGATAATATTAAATAAAAGATATAACAAAGTAAAAGACATTAAGGATAGGATGCTTATTTGAGGTATTTCGGAGAGGCTCATTCGCAATAAAAGATAGCTTAAGAATATAATTACAGCTAAATTATTACAATCCAAAGATATTTTCATTTTTTTGTATGTAGCCGAAGTGTAGCATATTAATACTAATATGATGGTCCCAAAGATAAAGCCATACCATTTTGGCAAAATGTAAGTTTCGACAAAATTAAAATGCGAAATGAACATGGTGAATAAAAGCAAAAGAGCAATAGCAGAATGAACTGCTATTGCTCGCTGTCGTGAATTTTTCGTATACCTTAACATCGCAAACTATAATGTTAATTTATCAATTCCGATAAATATTTATCTGCAGATTCTATATCACCTCGAAAAACTATTTTGCCAGTAGGATCAAAAATTATTATTGTTGGAAAACTATTTACTCCTATTTCTTTCAATATGGGATCTTTTATACTTATGGCGAGAATTGGCAAAGAAATGTTATGCTTTTCTAGAATATTTAAACCGCTTAATATCGTTTCTTGTTTGGAAGAGATTTTACAAAATACCGAATAAACCTTAATATGGGAATTTCCCTTGTACCGATCGTACACTTTTTGCACATTAGGAAATTCTTTGATACATACATTGCATGTTGAACTCCAAAAGTCTAGTACGACATATTGTTTTTTTAAATCAGTAACAGAAACATTATTCCCTTCTATATTTTCAAATATAAGAGGCTGCTTTATTATTTCCTCTGTTTTGCCAGAAAATGTGTCAAAATTTAATTTATGTATCCATTTATTGTAATATGAGGCGAAGAATATGCATGTAAAAATACTTATGATGAGAACAACGATTCTTCTTTTTTGACAATTTTTATACAATAAATATCCAGTTGCCATGCCTAAAATGTGCATGGTAATTTCTGGCAGACTTATAAGAGTTTCTTTCCAAAACAAGATGCGGATAGGTAGGTTTATTATTCCCCATCCTGAAAAGACTAAAATTAAAATGAGTTTGGACGAAACTTTCTGAATCCTCGTTAAACACCAAAATGTATACGTAACATATAAAAAAAATGCAATAATACCTGCAGATTGAAAAGAAATCCATCCTCGAATAGGGGATACTAATAATTCTATTAGTATCCCCCCAAAGAAAATACATGGAATGGATATAGAAACTTTTTTCATTTTAAAGAATATTATTATGGCAAATGTCTACCATTGCATTCCCAAAATGTTAAAAAGCCACACCCCGTTTGAAGAACACGACAGTTGGCTTCTTCACAGTCTGCATACCAAATAGATGTTAAATTGCAGTTGCAGTCTAAACGAGATTCACTTTTTGTTTTTAACCTCAAAATATTTTTCCCGCTATTATTTAAAATATCTCCATTTTTATTTTCAATTTGATATATTGTAAACGCAAAATTGAATATTAGTTTATCGGTCCAGTCAAGTTCTTCTCTGGCATAAGAGACCCATTTATACTGAAATACATCAACGAAATCGCATAACGATTCATCATTACTTGCGTTTTTTTCAAAAATCTCTTTATTCTGTTCTATAAAATCGAGCAATAATTTTATGTGTATTTTCTCTTTTTGACTCCAATCCATTGCTAAAACATCCCTAACTTTGCTAGCCCATATTTCTTGTTTTTGTTCGGGTGTAGAAGCTAGATAAGCTGCTCTGGCATAAGAAATATCAATATTTAACCATTCAGAACGCGTCATTGTTCTAATCTCGGTTAAATTCGTTTTTGCCCATTGATCAATCTTTGGGTCACAACTATAATAATCTTCATTTTTTTGGCAAGAAGAGGTTATGGTACAATACACAGTAATAGTAAATAGTAATAATCTTTTCATACAATTAAATTTAAAGTTAAACAATGTGTTATTTCCTTATTTCTCCACTAATTCGAATAAGTTCAACATCGTTTTGGGCATTGCTTTTAATGAATATTACTTTATTGAAACTATTTATTTGTAATTTCGTGTTAATATTTACAATCAGTTCGGCATTCTCTCCAGGTAGGATTGGGGCTTTAGGATAGTTGACAGACATACAACTGCAGGCCACATCAACTTTTAAAATTACTAAAGGAACGGTTCCTAAATTTTCTATTTTAAATTTTATTGGTATGATTGGTGTTTTACTCTTCTGGACTTTGCCAAAATTATGTCTGTTTCTATCTATTTTTAAGTAAGCACCATTATTATTCTCAATGGCTACAGTATGATTATTTTTTGTAGTACGTTGATTATTTTTTTTACTATCTCCGCATGCTTGGAGTAACAATATAATATATATAATACAAATATATTTCATCTTTCCCTGCTCTTAATAGCAAAGATAATTAATTTAATAGGATAATCTATTAAATATGATATATTTTTTATTATATTCTGCATTATTTTTGCATATTTCTTTCTGCTTGTTTCTGCTTGCTTTGTATTTAGTAAAGCGGCAGCGTATTTAAGCGGCAGATATTTTTGTATTGCTAATATCTCAATTGTTGATTTTGTTAATAAGTAGTTGTGTAACAGTAATTGCATCTATTTTAACGTTTATTTTTGGTTCTAAATCTGTCGAATGATTTGGCATAGTTGTGTAAAATCAAGAACTGATCAACATTACGAGAAGGCGTTTTGATCTGTTTCCGATAACGTCTGAATATAGGATGTTGCGGGCGATAATCGGATTGATTCCGCAGCATAGGTACTTCCAATATAATGTAGTTCCGCGAATTAATGGAACTAATCACAGCCAAACAGGACGCGGAGGATCAATAGAGCCGTTCGATCTATTGGATTTCGACGCTTACGACGAGTTTTTACAAACGTTTGCGAAAACGGGCGTGCCCCAACTTCTTATAATCAATAAATTAGACGATTTTACGATTCCCTGAGCCGGGATCTAATTGATTTTTCTTTATTTAGCTACGTGATGGAAGATATAGATAAAATAAAACACCCATTTTACATTTTCGGGTGTAAAATGGGGTGTTCATAGTATAAAAGATTGATTTTCAATCTTTATTGCGGTGCGTAGGGGACTCGAACCCCTGACCCCGTGCGTGACAGGCACGTATTCTAACCAGCTGAACTAACGCACCATTCCGGTTATTGCGAATGCAAAGATAGTGTATTTTTTTTAATCGGCAAATGGTTTTACGGCTTTTTGAAGAAAGAAAATTGCACGCTTCCGTAACTTCTTAATTGCCAGAACTCATCGAGATCCGAAAAATCCATTTTTTTCGAATGTTCGAAGATCAGGATGCCGCCCGGACGGAGCAGCCCGCGTTCCAGGACCAGCTTCACGACCTGCTCGCTGCCCTCCAGGTCGTAGGGGGCGTCGGAGAAGATCACGTCGAACTGCTTGGCGCAGCTTTTCAGGTAGAGGAAAACGTTGGCCTTGACAGGGTAGAAGTTTTCGATCCCCAGCAGTGCGGCCGTCCGGCGGATGAAATCGTGATGCACGGCGTTGATCTCGACCGCCGTGACGCTCCGTGCGCCGCGCGAGGCGAATTCGTAGCTGATCGACCCCGTGCCGGCAAAGAGGTCGAGCACGTCGCACTCCTCGAAATCGAGCAGGTTGCCCAGCACGTTGAAGAGGTTCTCCTTGGCGAAGTCGGTCGTGGGCCGCGCACGCAGGTTTTTGGGCGGGTTGATCGCCCGGCCCCGGTATTTTCCGCTGACTATTCGCATGTCGTCTGTCTGAATCGTTTGCCGAGCAGTTTGCGCGCCGCTTTCGGGTTGTCGCCCGCAATGCGGAGTTCGTATTCCTTTAACGGGAAACAGCCGTCGAGCCGTTCGAAAAAGTAGGCGGCATCGGTGTCCGTCGCCGCGGGAATCGCTTCGGCCAGCTGCAATTCGCCGCCGTCGTATACCTTAATATATAGAAGTCCCGCCCTGCGGCTCATCCACACGGTTTTGGCCGTATTCGCGGGGGTGTGCAGCAGCGGGGTGGTGAACCGCGCCCTGTCGCCCAGCTTCTCCTCCACCTGCCGCAGCGCCTCGCGGTTTATCGCAGTGACGGCGACGAATTCCGCCTCCGGGTCGCTGGAGACGACGCACTCCTCCGCCGTCGGCGGCATGCCGTTGGCCGCGAGCATCTCGGCGCCCCGCTCCGCGTCGAAGAGTTCGCCCGGCACGAGCATCGTGCGGGGCAGCAGCAGCTCGACCGTCACCGGGGCCTCTCCGGCAGGCAGTTCCGAGAGTGCAGGGACCGAAAAAGAGTGTCCATCCAACGAGAGCTGAATGGACACCTTATTGCCTGACTGCGGCGTGTTACTCCCAGTTGCCTGCCTCATTGTTACCGGAATCCATTGATCCGAACTTGACGCCGGGATAGCGGTTGAAGTTGTTCTGCTCTTCGTCGATCAGGTTGATCACCTCCTGACGGTAAGCCACCGTGTCGAGGAACGCCTTGTAGGGTGCGCGGCACTCCACGACGGGAATCACGACCTTCGACTCGGTGGTGATGATGCCGGCCTCCATGATGAACTGGGCCTTGTTGCCGGTTCCAGGGATGAAACGGAAGTTCTCGACATCCTGACGCGTCACTTTCTTGGGGGCGAAAATGGTGTCGATCACAGCGATTTTGAACTTTTCAATATTCTTTTTGCCCGACTTCTTCAGCATGGCCATGGCCGCCGAGTCGTCTTCGTCGACGATCTTGCGCTCCAGTTCGAGCGTGTCGGTCAGCACGAAAGCCGACAGCGAGTCGAAGCTGGCCGTGAAATGCTGGTACTTGGATTTGAAGGCGCGCTGTGCCGTACGGATATCCTTGATGCGATCGATAACCTGGGCTTTCTTCGCCTTCGTTTCTTTGTCGAACCGGATCGGAGTTGAGATCTGGACGTAGATGACGTAGACCAAACCCACGATTGCTACGGCAAGAATGATTTGAAAGAGTTTTTTCATTTTAAATAAATATTTGTTATTAATTTTGCATCAATTAAAAACCGACGCATGTTCAGCACACGTATCGCGACCCAAATTTACGCTAAAATTTGTTTCGAAACAACTCCCGGACAAAAAAAAATTATAGAAAAGTTGTCCGAATACCTTGCAGACGACGATTTTTCGAGGATTTTCGTGCTGAACGGTTATGCCGGAACCGGAAAAACGACGCTTATCGCCGGGCTTGTCGGCGCGCTTAAAGACCTGGGAATCAAACCCGTGCTGCTGGCTCCCACGGGACGTGCCGCCAAAGTGCTGGCCCAATACGCTCAAGAGAAGGCACTTACCATCCACAAACGCATTTACCGCCAGCGCACGAATGCTGATTACGAATCGAAATTCTCGCTCAACATCAACCCCGAACGCGGGGCGGTGTTCATCGTCGATGAGGCTTCGATGCTTTCGGACAACACGCAGGGCGGAGCCGTTTTCGGCAGCGGATCGCTGCTTTCGGACCTTGTGGAGTATGTCCGCAGCGGCCGCGGATGCCGTCTGGTGCTGGTCGGCGACAGCGCGCAGCTGCCGCCCGTCGGGGCCGATTTCAGCCCGGCGCTCGACCCGGTGTCGATGGATGCCTACGGCGGCATCGTCTACGGCACGATGGACGAGGTGGTGCGGCAGGAGGCGCAGTCGGGCATCCTCTTCAACGCCACGCTGGTGCGCTGCATGCTCGAAAACGGCCTTTACGAGATTCCCCGCTTCGAGATGGATTTTCCCGACATCGAGGCGGTCGTGGGCGGCGAGTTCCTCGAGAAACTTCAGGATTGCTATGCCAGATACGGCCGCGACGAGACGATCGTCATCACGCGCTCGAACAAGCGGGCCAACCGCTACAACGAGGGCATCCGCCGCAACGTGCTCTATGCCGAGGAGGAGATCGAGAGCGGCGACATGCTGATGGTCGTCAAGAACAACTACTACTTCCCCGAGCATACCGAAGACTGCCCGATGAACTTCATCGCCAACGGCGACATCGCGCGGCTGAAACGCCTCAGGCGGTTCGAGGATTTCTATGGTTTCCGTTTCGCCGACGCCGTGCTCGAATTTCCCGACTACAACGATGCGGAGATCGAGTGCAAGATTCTGTTGGATACGATCGCCTCGGAGTCGCCGTCGCTCACCCGGGAGGAGTCGACGCGCCTTTTCTACGAGGTGGAGAAGGACTACACGGACATCAAAAGCAAGTTGAAACGCTTTAAGGAAATTCGTGAGAATCCGCATTTTAACGCCGTTCAGGTGAAGTTTTCCTACGCCGTCACGTGCCACAAGGCGCAGGGCGGCCAGTGGCGGGCGGTCTTCGTCGACCGCTGCCTGTTCGGCGACGAGCCGATGTCGCGCGACATGCTCCGCTGGCTCTATACGGCCCTGACGCGCGCCACCGATAAATTATATCTTGTAAATTTCGATGAAAAATTCTATGAATAGCGAACGGCATCCCCTTGAACCTTTCCTGCCCGAAAACGCCCGCCTGCTGATGCTGGGCAGCTTTCCGCCCAAACGCATCCGCTGGTCGATGGAGTTCTTCTATCCCAACCTGCAAAACGACATGTGGCGGATCGTGGGCTACCTTGCTACGGGCGACAAGATGCACTTCCTGGAACCGGGCGGACGGCGGTTCGACCGGGAGCGAATCGAGGCTTTCTGCCGTGAGCGGGGGATTGCGCTCTACGATACGGCCGTGGAGGTCATCCGGCTGAAGGACAATGCGTCGGACGCGTCACTTCAAGTGGTGCGCGAAGTAGATCTCGAAACCCTGCTGGCCCGCATTCCCGCCTGCCGGGCCGTCGTCACGACGGGACAGAAGGCCACCGACACGCTGCGCGCCATCACGGGCTGCGGCGAACCGGCCGTGGGGGAGTGCGTGCCGATGCCCTTTGCGGGGCGCGACCTGACGCTGTGGCGCATGCCCTCCTCGTCGCGGGCCTTCCCGCGTCCCGTGGAGTGGAAGGCGGAGTTTTACCGCAAAGTGTTCTCCGAGAACGGGATTCTCTGACGCTTGGGCGGAAAGAACTGGCCGGACAGACGAAAAAAATTGGATGTCGGCTTTGCACGGCATTCAAAAAAGGCCTATCTTTGTTGTATAAATTATACAATATTCTATTTTGACTTCCGAAAAGAAAATCGACAAAAAATATGTCGAGACGCCCCTGATGAAGCAATATTACTCCATCAAGGCAGTACATCCCGACGCCATTCTGCTGTTCCGCGTGGGCGATTTCTACGAGACCTTCGGCGACGACGCGATCAAGGCCAGCGGCATTCTGGGCATCACGCTCACGCGCCGCGCCAACGGATCGGCGACGTACGTCGAACTGGCGGGATTTCCCTACCATGCCATCGACACCTACCTGCCGAAGCTGGTGCGGGCGGGCGAGCGTGTGGCCATCTGCGAGCAGCTGGAGGACCCCAAGCTGGTGAAGGGACTCGTCAAGCGCGGCGTGATCGAACTGGTGACTCCGGGCATCGTGCTGGGCGACAACATCCTGGCCAACAAGGAGAACAACTTCATCGCGTCGGTCTATTTCGGCCGGCAGACGACGGGCGTGGCTTTTCTGGACATCTCCACGGGCGAGTTCTATGTGGCCGAGGGAGCGGACAGCTATGTCGACAAGCTGATCTCGAACCTCCAGCCCAAGGAGGTCGTCTACCAGCGCGGCTACGAGGACCGTTTTTCCGGTTCGTTCGGGTCGAAACTCTACACCTACCGTCTCGACGAGTGGGTCTTTTCGGAGGACGTCAACCGCGAGAAACTCTGCAAGCAGTTCGGGACCAAATCCCTCAAGGGCTTCGGTGTGGACCACTTCACCAGCGGCATTTCGGCCGCCGGGGCCATTCTCTACTACCTCGAATTCACCGAGCACCGCGAAACGGGCCATATCGCCTCCATTGCGCGTATCGACCAGGACGACTACGTGTGGGTCGACAAGTTCACGATCCGCAACCTCGAACTCTTTTCGTCGAACGGCGCGCGCGAGAAGTGCAGTTTCGCCGACGTGATCGACCGCACGCTGACGCCGATGGGCGGCCGCCTGCTGAAACGCTGGATCGCCATGCCGATCAAGGACCCCGCGAAGATCAACGAGCGCCTCGATGTGGTGGAACGGCTGATCAAAGACGCCGATCTGGCGGATGTCATCCGCGAGCAGGTGTCGCTGGTGGGCGATCTGGAGCGTATCGCGGGGCGTATCGCCGCCCAGAGGGTCACGCCCCGCGAACTGGTGCAGCTCAAGAACTCGCTCGGAGCCATCGAGACGCTCAAGGCTGCGCTGGAGTCCACCGACGACGACCGTCTGCATGCGCTGGCAGAGCAGATCGACCCTCTGGCGGAGGTCCGCGAGCGTATCGCCCGCGAAATCTACCCCGACCCGCAGAACAACCAGATACAGAAGGGCGGCGTGATCGCCGACGGCGTCGATCCCGAACTGGACGACCTGCGCCGCATTGCGCTCCACGGCAAGGACTACCTCGCGCGCATCCAGCAGCGCGAGAGCGAGGCCACCGGCATCCCGTCGCTCAAGATCAGCTACAACAACGTTTTCGGCTACTATATCGAGGTCCGCAACGCCCACAAGGACAAGGTCCCCGAGACGTGGATACGCAAGCAGACCCTCGCCAACGCCGAGCGTTACATTACGGGCGAACTGAAAGAGTACGAGGAGAAGATTCTCGGCGCCGAGGAGAAGATGCTCATCCTGGAGCAGCGCATCTACGCCGGGATCATGGCCTATATCTGCGGTTCGCTGGCGCCGATGCTGCGCGACGCCGCCGCGGTGGCGCGCATCGACTGCCTCCAGTCCTTCGCACGCATCGCCTGCGAACGCCGCTACGTGCGTCCCGTGCTGGACGACGGCAAGCGCATCGACATCCGTCAGGGCCGCCATCCGGTGATCGAGACGCTGATGCCCGTGGGGGAGGAGTACATCCCCAACGACGTGATGCTCGACGACAAGCAGCAGCAGATTATGATGATCACCGGACCCAACATGTCGGGTAAGTCGGCGCTGCTGCGCCAGACCGCGCTGATCATCCTGATGGCCCAGATGGGTTCGTACGTACCCGCGAAGTCGGCCCATATCGGCTATGTGGACAAGATTTTCACGCGCGTCGGGGCTTCGGACAACATTTCGCAGGGCGAGTCGACCTTCATGGTCGAGATGCTCGAATCGGCCAGCATCCTCAATAACATTTCGGACCGCAGCATCGTGCTGCTCGACGAAATCGGCCGCGGCACGTCGACCTACGACGGCATTTCGATCGCCTGGGCGATGGTCGAATACCTTCACAACCACCCCTCGGCCCGCGCCAAGACGCTTTTCGCCACGCATTACCACGAGCTGAACGAGATGGAGCAGATGTGCTCCCGGGTGAAGAACTACCACGTCTCGGTCAAGGAGATGGGCAACCAGATCGTCTTCCTGCGCAAGCTCGAGCGCGGCGGCACGGAGCATTCGTTCGGTATCCACGTGGCCCGCATGGCCGGCATGCCGGTGTCGATCGTCTCGCGGGCGGACGAGATTCTGCGCAACCTCGAACTGGTCTACGGCAACAACGAGATCGTGCCGAGCCGCAGCCTCAAGGAGCGGGGCCGCAAATCCGCGGCGCAGGCTGTGAAGGAGGCCGCCGAGAGCGCCGGGCCGCAGAACATGCAGCTGTCGATGTTCCAGCTCGACGATCCCGTGCTGGTGCAGATCCGCGACCAGATCAAGGGCCTCGACATCAACTCGCTGACCCCGATCGAGGCATTGAACAAACTCAACGAAATCAAGAAGATAACTGGTATCTGATAAAGCGATACTGGAAGTCGAATATACCAAAGCCCCGAACCTCTTTTCGAGAAGTCCGGGGCTTGTGTTATTATTTGATTAGTGTTATTCTAATTATACACGCCTTCTTTTTCTCTTATTATGCCTTTCTCATATTTGTTGGCACGCTTACCTGAATAAATTACAAGTTGACTGAATTTGGGCCTTCCAATCTGAATTTGTCCATCTGAAAAAACATATAGATAGGCGTTCTTCATAGTCTTATTCCATACTGTTTTGCCGTTAGAGTCTGTTACTTTTACTTTAACCCTGTATTTGTCGCTAAAAAGCCATCTGGGCTAATGGATTTGATTGCAACTACTACATCGGTATATACTTCACCTTCTATATCAAGAAAACAAACTTTACGAATTAATTCCGCATTTTGCATTGGTGATGCTTTTTCAGTTTCATCGTTGTTGTTTTGAGCAAAGACAAACCAACCAAATGAAAGCGAGAAAATTAAAAGAACAATAAGTTTTTTCATGGTTTCATCATTTTAAGGCTACTATTTAGATTCCCTATTTGCTGCTCTGGATCAGCGAACGGATGTTCTGGATCAGCATCGCTACGGCCACCGAGTTGAAGCCGCCTTCGGGAATGATCACGTCGGCGTATTTCTTCGACGGCTCGACGAACTCCTCATGCATCGGCTTCACCGTCGAGGTGTACTGCGTGATGACCGACTGCATCGTGCGTCCGCGCTCGCAGACGTCGCGCAGGATACGCCGCGCCAGCCGGATGTCGGCGTCGGTGTCGACGTAAACCTTGATGTCCATCAGGTCGCGCAGCTCCTTGTTCTCGAAGATCAGGATGCCGTCGACGATGATCACCTTCGAAGGTTTCACGCTCACGCTCTCCGACGTGCGGTCGTGGTCGACGAACGAGTAGACCGGGTGTTCGATGGGCACGTTGTTCTTCAGCGCCTTGATATGCTCCACGAGCATCTCCGTGTCGAAGGCCTGCGGATGGTCGTAGTTGAGTTTCGTACGCTCCTCGTAGGTGAGTTCGGGATGCGCCTTGTAGTAGTAGTCGTGGCAGAGCGTCACCACGTCGTCGCCGACGAACGCTTCCTGCAAACGCTTGACGAGCGTCGATTTTCCCGAGCCGGTTCCCCCGGCGACTCCGATTACCGTTACGTTCATAAGATCAGTATGTTTTTGATATTATAGACCGTTTCATCGCATCTGATCGTCTTTATTCGCCGCCTCCAGCGTCGTTTGCAAATCCGACCCTCCTCTAAATTCCCTCCTCGGAGGGGACTTTATGGCATCCGTCGTCCGGATTATTCTCAACAATGCGATTTGCGGTGGTTATTAAAAAAAAAGGATCACCCTCCTGAAGAGGGCAATCCTTTTTCTGTCTGTCGTTTTATGCGTCGATATTCGCGTAATGCGCATTTCGCTCGATGAACTCGCGGCGGGGCGGAACCTCGTCGCCCATCAGCATCGAGAAGATGCGGTCGGCTTCGGCGGCGTTCTCGATGTTCACCTGGCGCAGGATGCGCGTGTCGGGGTTCATCGTCGTCTCCCACAGCTGGTGGGCGTTCATCTCGCCGAGACCTTTGTAACGCTGGATGTGCACGCCCTTGCCGAACTCGGCCGAGATCTCGTCGCGCTCCTTCTCGGTCCAGCAGTAACGCTCCTGCTTGCCCTTCTTCACGAGGTAGAGGGGCGGGGTGGCGATATAGACGTGGCCGTTTTCGATCAGTTCCTTCATCTTGCGGAAGAAGAACGTCAGCATCAGCGTGGCGATGTGGCTTCCGTCGACGTCGGCATCGGTCATAATGATGATCTTGTCGTAGCGCAGTTTTTCGAGGTTCAGGGCCTTGGAGTCCTCCTCGGTTCCGATCGTGACGCCGAGGGCCGTGAACATGTTCTTGATCTCCTCGTTCTCCCACATGCGGTGCTCCTGGGCCTTCTCGATGTTCAGGATCTTACCGCGCAGCGGCATGATGGCCTGGAAATTCCGGTCGCGGCCCGATTTGGCCGTACCGCCTGCCGAGTCACCCTCGACGAAGAAGATCTCGGCGATCGAACGGTCGCGGCTCGAACAGTCGGCGAGTTTTCCGGGAAGCCCGGCGCCCGACAGCACGGTTTTGCGCTGCACCAGTTCGCGGGCGTGGCGCGCCGCGTGGCGGGCCGTAGCCGCGAGGATCACCTTCTGCACGATGGCCTTGGCGTCCTTGGGGTTCTCCTCCAGATAGTCGCCCAGCGCCGAGGCCAAGGCCTGGTCGACGGCGGCCGCAACCTCGTCGTTGCCCAGTTTGGTCTTGGTCTGTCCCTCGAACTGCGGCTCCTGCACCTTCACCGATACGACAGCCGTAAGACCCTCGCGGAAGTCGTCGCCGTTGATGTCGAACTTCAGCTTGGCGAGCATGCCCGAATCCTCGGCGTATTTCTTGAGCGTACGGGTCAGCGCACGGCGGAAGCCCGTCAGGTGCGTACCGCCCTCGATGGTGTTGATGTTATTTACATAGGAGTGTACGTTCTCCGAGAACGAATCGTTGTATTGCATGGCCACCTCCACCGGGACGCCGTTCTTCTCGGTGTCGAGGTAGATGATCTGCTCGACGATCGGCGTGCCGCGCGTGGCGTCGAGGTACTTGACGAACTCCTTGAGTCCCTCCTCCGAGTAGAAGTGGTCCTCGCGGGTCTTGCCCTCCTCGTCGGGACGCTTGTCGTAGAGGTTCAGGCTGATGCCCTTGTTCAGGAACGCCAGCTCGCGCAGGCGGTTGGCCAGGATGTCGTATTTGTATTCGGTGGTATGCGTGAAGATCGAGCCGTCGGGCTTGAAGGTGATGATCGTACCGCGGTCCGTACATTCGCCGACCACCTCGACCTGCGAGGTCGGGGTGCCCTTGCTGTAGGTCTGGCGGTAGATCTTGCCGTCGCGGCTGTGGATCTCGGCGATCAGCAGCGTCGAAAGCGCGTTGACGCACGAGACGCCGACGCCGTGCAGACCTCCCGAGACCTTGTAGCTGCCCTTGTCGAACTTACCGCCGGCGTGGAGCACCGTCAGCACCACTTCGAGCGCCGATTTGCCCTCCTTCTCGTGGTAGTCGGTCGGAATGCCTCGGCCGTTGTCCCTGACGGTGATGGAGTTGTCCTCGTTGATCGTCACGTCGATGTCGGTGCAGTAGCCCGCCAGCGCCTCGTCGATCGAGTTGTCCACGACCTCGTAAACCAGGTGGTGGAGACCCTTCTCGCCGATGTCGCCGATGTACATGGCGGGACGCTTGCGCACCGCTTCGAGACCTTCAAGGACCTGAATGTTCGACGCGGAGTATTCTTCTTCTTGTTTTTTAACGTTTTCTAATTCGGTACTCATCGTAGTCTTTAAATATCGTACAAATATACGGAAATTTTCCGTATAAAACAAGAAAGATGCGGTATTGGATTTGGTTAAAATGTAATGGATTCACTTTTGTAAAAAAATGCCGTATATATGAAATTTATTCGTATTTTACACTCGGGTAGTTAAAAAAAATGGAAAATTATGAAAAATTATTGGAAAAGTTATGCAATTATTGCGTGCTCTGCGATTTTAATTACATGTTCAACCAATGAAGGTATCCGAGATGTGGATTCCGGAAATGTACAAAATACAGGGAATATCGAATCAGAGATAAATGCCAATCTGATTTTGGTAAATTACATGCACGTTGTCGATAGCTGCGTCGTATTGAACCTATCTCAAAAAGAGGCTGAAGCACTCGGGGTTTCTGATTATTATTATCAAAAAGCGCAAAAAACCGTGCTGGAGGTTAATAAAGCGATGAAAGAATCCATAAAGGAGCATCCCGATTGGCCCGTTTACTTGAAAGGGCCAAAGGAACTTCGCGAAGAAAATGATTCAATAGCGGTTTCTCAAACCCGCTCTGAAGAGCCGCTGTCTTCCGGTAGATTGAATGCCCCTGATCAGGCAGAGGTATCCAAGTTTTTTTCGCTCCTTCCACGGTTAATGCGGTGGAGTTCTTGTGCTTGAATCGGGTCGCTCCTTGCCGGTTCGTTTGTAAGACCAAAGCCCAAGGGCAAATCTCAGGTCAACAGGGCTTTGGATATCTTGGGATAAATAAGAAATTACGTGCTATGCTTGCCGCAAGCAATACGAGAGCATATGTATATTTTCAAACGACCGATCCTTTTGGGGGTACATGTTCTTGGAAAAGTTATTATCAAGGTATAGATTGACTTGTTGTTTCGTGTGTTTACGCCAGTTCGGCCTTGAGGTCCACCTCGCGGATTTTGCCCTTGGAGAAGAGGACGGCGCGGGCGGGGTAGTTCTCGATCAGGGCCGTGTTGTGCGTCGACATCACCACGGCGCAGCCCTGCGAGGCGATCTTCTGGAACAGCTGCATGATGCCGTCGGCCGTTACCGGGTCGAGGTTGCCCGTGGGCTCGTCGGCCAGCAGCACCTGCGGGTCGTTCAGCAGTGCGCGGGCGATCACCAGCCGCTGCTGCTCGCCGCCCGAAAGCTCGAAAGGCATCTTGTAACTCTTCGAGCCGAGTTCCACCAGCCCCAGCACCCGGTCGATGCGCTCGCGGATCTCCTGCTCGCGCTTCCAGCCCGTGGCCTTCATCACGTAGTAAAGATTCATAAAGACGTTGCGGTCGGTGAGCAGCTGGTAGTCCTGGAAGACGATGCCGATGCGGCGGCGCAGGTAGGGGATGTCCTTGCGGCGCAGGCGGCGCAGGTCGAATCCCGCGACATATCCCTTTCCGGTAAGGAGTTGCATCTCGGCATATAAAGTTTTGAGTAAACTGCTTTTCCCGCTCCCGACACGTCCGATCAGGTATACGAATTCGCCCGGGGCCACCGACAGGTTGACCTCCGAGAGCACCATCTCGCCCCGTTGCAGGAGTTTCTTCTCCGAGCAGCTGCCGAAGGGATTGTCGGCATGGTAGATAGCCACGTCGCGGAGATTTACGACATATTTTTCATTCATAGCGTTTCGCTCTGTTTTCCGAACAAACAAAGATAAGCAAAATATCCGTATGCCCTTCATCCGTCCGGTAAAAAAGCGTTCCGGCAGGCGTCCGGAGGCGGGTGCGGCGCGGATTTTGCGCAACCCCTCGCGGGCGATGGACTGCGGCAGACGCTCCGCCTGCTGCTTCGGAACGGGCCGGCGGCGCGGTTTCGGCTGCCGAGGCTCCGAATCCGGACAATCCGGCTCCGGTGCTTTCGGTCCGACGGGGCTGCTCCCGGCATTTGTCAAATAAATTTGCGAATGCCCGCGTTTTGTACTATCTTTGCACTGTTTCCGATTGACTTTGCGCGGAAAGACCGGGGGTGCCTGGTTTTGACAGCAGGCAGAGTTTGATTGTAAGCACGCCGAGCGCTGTGTGGCGGCTCGTTAATCCCGATGCTCAAACTACAAATGGCAATAACAGCCTTGCACTCGCTGCCTAATTTTCAAGGAAAATTGGCTTAATCGCCGAAGCCCAGGCGCTTTGGCGACGAGTATCCCGAAGGGACGTTCCGCTCTTTAACGGCTCTTCATACGGGGTATCATCCATTTAGAGATAGTGCGCCGGAGGGTTCCGGCCGGTGCGCGAAAATCAAGGAACTGGGCCTCGTGTTCGGTAGCCGCCTGCCAGGCACGGGGAGAAGGATCAAATGGCGGCTAAGCGTGTAGAAAGCTTTCGGGTTCCCTGTTTGGACGCGGGTTCGACTCCCGCCACCTCCACTGAAAACAAAGTAGTTATGAGAAAAATCCTGTAATTCTGCGAATTACGGGATTTTCTTTTTGTGCTCTGTATGCACTTCTCGGCAGGATTCGGAAAGAGTTTACTTGGAGAATTCATGGGAGTTGCAGTTGGACTTCCCAAGTCCAAGTGAAAGTCCAAGAGAATGCTTTATATTTCTCTGTATTGCAATGTTTTACACTTGCAAAATTCACTTATTTTACTTATCTTTGTACCATCGGATTTCCCGATAAATTCATCGTAACGATGTTATCCATTCTATTTTTTATTAAGCGGAGGAAACCGCTTAAAGACGGCTCTGTGCCTATCTTTATGCGTGTCTCCTCCCATCAGGAGTATGTTGAGTGCTCGCTTCGTCGGAGCACTATGCCGTCCCAATGGGTTACGGCCAAAGGTAGGGTAAGGAACAATACCCTCGTAAACAAACAGTTGAATGAATATCTTGACCAGCAGGAATTTCGTATCTACGACATTGAGAGGGGGTTATTGGCTGAGGGTAAGCAGGTAAGCGTTCAAGAGGTAATGCGGCAATATCGAGGTGTTGAACAACCGGAGGGTGAGATGCTGTGCAAACTTTATGAAGAGCACAATTCCCGGATGAAAGAATTGATCGGTAAGACGACGGCAGCCAATACCTATAAACGGCATCTGACCTCGCTGAAGCTGTTCCGGGAGTTTTTGACAGCAACCCGCGGTATCAGCGATATAGAGGTTAAAGCGTTGGATGCACAACTCATGGAGGAGTATCAACACTATTTAATGACGGTTCGGAGTAATAATAACAACACGACTGTCAAGTATTTGCGTAATCTGAGTAAGATTGTGAATCTTGCAAAAACGCGGGGACTTATTCAGACCAATCCAATAGATTTGCTACCTCTTAAAATGCAGACTGTTGAACGGGAATTTTTGACGCAGGATGAGTTGAAGCGGCTGGAAGAAAAGCAGATTGGTGTTTCGCGTTTGGAACAGGTTCGGGATATTTTTCTGTTTTGTTGTCTGACCGGATTGGCTTATGTCGATGTGGCGTCTCTCAGCACGGAAAATATCGTCGAGGGTAAGCGGGGTAGGCAGTGGTTGCGAAAAGCTCGAAACAAGACCAATAATATGTGTAACATTCCTTTATTGCGCCCTGCATTGCGTATTTTGGAGAAATATGCGGAATATCGGGCTGCGACGGGTAGGCTTCTCCCTGTACCGAGTAATCAGAAAATGAACGCTTACCTGAAAGAATTGGCAACGTTGTGCGGAGTAGCTAAAAATCTGACAACACATTGCGCCCGGCATACCTTTGCTACGACGGTTACTTTGGCAAATGGAGCTTCGTTGGAAAATGTTTCGAAGATGCTGGGACACAGTAGTATACGTATGACTCAACATTATGCCAAGATTCTGAATAGTTCTATCGAACGTGATATGGATAAAATCGAATCAGAGTTGATAGGAGAGGATGAATAGAGACAAGGGCGGGAGTATCCAACTCCTGCCCTTATCCTAAGTAAGTGAATCTGTTGGTGTTGGCAAACATTATTCTTAATAAGACATTATTTACTGACACCCAAGCTATAACTATTTTATTTTTTATTTTTTTCAGTTTTATCCGCACACGTTTGCTCCAATCACCACATGACCTCTCCCTGCACTCGGCGTGGGGATGGTCCCCCGCCACAACCATTTAAAATTAATATTTGTGGTATGGAAAGCAATCTGAAATTTATCGAGACGTGGGAGGTAGCCCAGTTCAAGGCCCAGCAGGGAGTTGAGAAGCTGGAAGTCAAACAGAATCCCCACACGGGCAAGGTATTCTTTGTCTATGGCCTTGAAACAGGCCCTTGCAGTCGGAAAGTAGAGACAGGACAGCTGACAGACCCGGTGGTGTCTCAGGTGTGCAATGCCGAGACAGGAGAGATGTTTATGATGCTCCATCAGCGGGGCGAGGGAGGAGCCCCTACATTGGCTGTATTTTAAGCTGATTAAGGGTTCTCAGGACAGGCAGGAGGCTTTCGGGCTTTCTGCCTGTTTTATTGTTCATTAAATTTTACATTATGTTCGCGTAAAAAATCTTTTATAACATCAACGTGAATACATCGACCTAAATGAATATAAGGATAATTTGATATTTTCTTTTTGCGATTATTAATAAGTTCCGTTTTATCTACTACATCAAAACCCAAATACTCAAATATAGTTTGATATTGCATCCCATATATAATTCCGTTTTCATCAAATAGAGGTCCTCCACTTTGACCTTTTAATCCAGGAGTACTTAGTTCAATACCAAAATTTCGTTCTTCATCCTTAACAAAGCGAGTCACCATTCCTTCAATAGGGAATCTCGGAGATTCTGAAATTCCAAAGTCAGACCATTCAATAGCGTCAGTTTCTCTATTGTATGTGTAGTTCGTAAATTCTGGAAATGGATACCCCAATCGACATAAAAATTTTCCTTGTTGAATCTGATTAGTTTGTTTTAAGAAAATAGGAAATTTTTTACAATATAATTCATTGAATCCATTAAATTTGAGTATAGCAAGATCATAAACGGGATGACATATCCATTTCAACTCTGAAAATCTATCTACACAATCTATAAGGTGATTATAGATTTCAATTATATTTTCAGATGTGTATCCAAATTTTTTTGCTATATCTGAAATCTTCTTTGTCCGTTTTGCCCCTAATGGAACTTCATTAATCCTTGCCTTATAGGATGCGTATTTTGCATTGATCTCATCTGCAGGTGCAATAAGCCCCTCTACAACATGTTTGCATGTCAAAGCATATCCATCCTCATTAAGAATGAATAAAGTTGCTGCTGCAGGAATAATTTCTGTGCTTTTATAGCACCTCATAATTGAGTGTATTGGCCTGGTAAATTCCTTAGCCTCTTCTATTGCAGAAACAAACATATTAATAAGAATTTTAGATGTAAACTTTTCAAATATAATATTTAATTCAAATTAAAACAACTTTTATGTTACACATTCGCCCTTCTACAAGAAAGCAGGCCAAAATCAAACTGGCCCTCCAAGGCTGTGCAGGTTCAGGCAAAACCTATTCAGCCCTTTTATTGGCCTATGGCATGACCTCTGACTGGTCCAAAATTGCCGTCATAGATTCAGAAAATGGCTCTGCCGATCTCTATGCTCACCTCGGGACCTACAATGTGGTTTCCCTCGGTGGTGATTATTCCCCGGAGAATTACATCGAGGCCATCACCCTCTGTGAAAATGCAGGCATGGAGGTAATCATCGTGGACAGTATCTCCCAATGCTGGGACTACCTGCTGGATTTCCATGCAGGACTGCAGGGCAACTCCTTTGCAAACTGGGCCAAGGTTACACCCCGTCAGAATGCCTTTGTGCAAAAAATCCTCCAATCTGCGGTGCATATCATCTGTACCATGCGCACCAAGCAGGATTATGTGCTCAATGAAAAGAACGGCAAGATGGTCCCGGAGAAAGTGGGACTTAAAGCCATGCAAAGGGATGGCATGGACTATGAATTTACCGTCGTTCTGGATATAGACCTCAAACACCATGTGCAGGCTTCCAAAGACAGAACAGGCCTGTTCATGGGCCGTCCCGAGTTTACCATCACCCCCAAAGTAGGCCAAGCCATCCTGAACTGGTGCAACCTCAATCCTCAATCAAACATCATTCAACCCCAAACCCCTCAAAACTATGGAAACAGCGCTCCAACTCCATCCCGTTAGACAAGAGATCATTCCTCTGCCGACACAGCATCCTCTCACCATTACACAACCGCTCAGGACGGATAAGACCACACCCTTTATAGAGGCCAATACCAAAGAGGTTTCAATCCGCCACCTGCAAAGTGATTGTGTGGTCCCGGTTTTCTCCAAAGACAACGAGGTAACCATTTCACACCCTGCCTTTGTGGAGACAGTCCATGAGGCGGCCCAGCAGTTCTTCCGGGGAGAAACCATCGACAGTCCCGAAATGAGGGTAAGCCATATCGTCAAGGGCAGAATCCCCGAAGCTATCCACAAACCCGTGAATCAGCTTTTAGAGACAGACAAGACCATCTACTATGAGCGGATGATGTTCTGCTTTGAAATCCCCACTATCTGTCAGGACATCGACGGAAATCCCTTAAAGCTGACAGTAGGAGGGGTAAGGGCCTATAACCATGAAAACCTCTACAACAGGAAATCTGCGGAGAAATTCAAGGTCTTTGTAGGCTTTCAGAATAGGGTCTGCTGTAACATGTGTGTCTCCACGGACGGCTATAAGAGTGAGATCAAGGTGATGAATACACAGGCCCTCTTTCAGGCTGTCATGGAGTTGTTTCAACTCTATAACCCCGAGAAACACACAAGGCAGATGCAAACCCTTGTGAACTCTTCCATGACAGAACATCAGTTCGCTCAGCTCTTGGGAAAGTCACGGCTTTATCAATGCCTGCCCCAGGAGGATAAAAAGAGACTGCCCCAGCTTCTAATGACAGACACCCAGATCAATCTGGTGGCAAGGGCTTACTATCAGGACGAGGCTTTCGGAGTAGATGCACAGAGCCGAGAGATTTCCATGTGGAAGGTCTACAACCTACTTACAGGGGCTAATAAGTCCTCCTACATCGACAATTTTCTGGACAGGGCACTCAATGCCTCGCAACTGGCTGAGGGTATCAACAAGGCTCTGTATGGAGAGAGCGAGTACAGGTGGTTTGTAGAGTAATTCCCGCACTTACTTTCTAAATAATTCAAAAGTATGTGCGTGGGGTTTTCCCGGAAATCTCCCTCTGTTATTAACTTACCATCTCAGCTATAAATGGGTTTCTTACCGGAAGTGCTACAGTCTGTCTATTATCCATTATGATATGAAAGTTGGAGAACGCGCACTTAATTGCTTATAATAATGGAATCTATCTGCGCGGGAGTTGTACATCTATCTCTCTTATATAATGGAAAGATAGGTGTACAAGCCCTCCAAAAGAGCGCCGGGAATTACCTTTTGTCTGAAATTTGTGTATTTTTGTGAGTATGAATGACAAGTTGCAACAGATCGACACCCTTTTAGGTGAACTGAATCAATACCGGGCCAATGAAAATTACCGCATCACAGAGGCCCTGGAGATTGAGTATACCTATGACAGTAACCGCATCGAGGGAAATACCCTGACCCTCCATGAAACGGATATGGTGGTCAACAAAGGTATTACCATTGCAGGCAAAGGGTTAAGGGAGCATCTGGAGGCTATCAATCACAAAGAAGCTATTGACTTTATCAAGGACGTAGCCCAGAAGAAAGAGCCGATTTCGGAACGTGTGCTTTTGGATATTCATGCCATTGTCCTGCACAGCATAGACAAGGACAATGCAGGGAAATACCGCCGTGTGCCTGTCATTATCAGCGGCAGCAAGCATATTCCTCCCCAGCCTTACCTGTTACAGCCCCAAATGGACGAGTTGTTTCAATGGTACGAGGCAAACAAAGATTCCATGCACCCGGTTGTATTGGCCGCTCAGATGCACGAGAAACTGGTGTCTGTTCATCCCTTTATTGACGGGAATGGCAGGACAGCCCGTTTGTTGATGAATCTGATATTGATGCAACACGGTTATCCCATAGCCAATATCAAGGGGGACAATGAGACAAGGCGACGCTACTATGAGACTTTGGAGGAGGCATCCTCGGGAGATAACTCGGCTTTTGTGGAGTTTATCGAGGATGTGGTAATTCAAAGTCTGACGTACTATCTGAAAATCATCCGGGGATAATATCCCAAGAGATTATAATTGGAGAGGTGTGGAGCGATCCATACCTCTCTTTTTATTTGGGGGCACTCAGCTATCATTGTGAGACGTGCCGATTATGCACTATTTTAGAGTACTGAATTTATGAAAGATTTGTATTTGACACTTGTCGGAGGGCTTATATTTGTCCTTGTGGCCTACATAAGAGCAGACCCCCGCAAGAAAGAGTAAACATTTTCTAAGATCAATATTGATTTTCTGAAACTTTAAACCGAAATTTGTTTCTGCAACAGTCCTAAAAAGAAGGATGAGTTATTGCATTTCCCAAGTTAGTTGTCTACTTTTGTGGAACATACTAACTGACACGGAAAGTGTAAGTTTATTCCCATAAAGCGAATCTGGAAAATTCATTGATGGTGAGAATAAGCGGACTTATCCTTTCGTCGTATACTTACCCAAGTATATAGGCGTAGGGCTGTTGCTTGTTTTATCCATCGAGGTATTCCAGAACCTGCTTTAGTAAAATAGGCTTTCAGTCCTGCGCTTTCTTTTTACTACTAATCCATCTGTGAGGGACGGCAGAGAGAAAATATCGGCTTATGGAAAAATTAGTGCTGTTAATTATCATCAGTGCATTAGTCGCATTATTAGGTCGCAATCGTAAAATTGGATATGGCTGGAGCTTTTTCTTTTGCTTGATGCTTTCTCCTTTGATTGGATTAATCATAATTCTATGTTCTAAAAAGATTGAAATAACATTTGAAGATGCAGACACAAATGAATAAGCTCAATATAAAATTTCTCCTCCTTGTATCTATTTTCTTTAATGTCTATCAATTACAAGCGGACGAGAGAAATACGGACCTCAATCAAACTACCCCGGAGGATATAGAGGCCAGAGTACGAAGAAGAGCCCAAGACCTAAACAGGGGTAGAGTAGGCTATGAGGATACAGGGGCTCCTGGATGGGATAACCCGGAACCCATGCCGGAACTTGGGGAGTTTGGTGCATCAGAATCAGATAAAATTTTGACAAATCCCCAAGGCCGTGCGGATGTAATTAACCAAAGAAATGCGGAGCAACAAACGCAATCGGTAATTATTGGTTTTTTCATTTTTGGAATTGTTGTATTTATGATTCTAATTCTTTGCAATAGCAAAAAAGTATATTTCGAAGCAGTTGAAAAAGACAAACTATGAAAATTTTACGAGTTTTATTATGGATTTTTGGTGTCGCCAATATCCCTGTAGGTATTATTACGATGGCAAATGCTCCGGCAGAATTTGTCGGGCAGGGAATCAGTCAATTTGTATTGGGCATTGCTTTTTGTGGTGGTGCGATCTATTGTACGCAACGTATAAAAGCCAAGAAGCAAGAAGTCGAAGAATATGAAAAATGGCAAAAAAAGATAAGTGATGTTCTGGTATAAAATAGTTGAATGGTTTAGAGATCGGTCTGATCGTCAAAATCTAATTTTGAAATTCAACGCAACGGCCAAAGAATCTTTCATTTTAGGGATCGCTCCGGTGTTGCTCAATGCTACTCCATCAAGGGGTGATAGCTCGTATAAACATGCCTACTCCCATTGGCTATTCTCCGGTTTTAGGATTAAGGCAATGTCTGGACGCAATCTCACAAGAGATGAAATGAAAGCCATTGGTGCAACAATTTTAGCAGACAGTGTACTGGTCCGCCGATTGGTTGTACTTGGTTTTGACACTCTCGAAGTCCACGACGATATAGGTATGTACGGATTAAAATGGCAGTTGAAAAACTTTATTGCGATAGCAGAATGATGGAATTATTACAAATCGATTCACTGGCCTTGGCCAAGATCGGCGAAGGACCCATTCATGGGGTATCCACTATCTGGATGTGGGTTGCAATCATCGAAGGGTGTATCATTTTAGGTAGCTTTATTTGGAGCAGCTATAAAAAGACAACCCGATGTCAAATAAAATCGAAAGTTCTTCAAGAGGATATGGATTTAAATAATATTTTCAACAGTGCTTTTAATGCAGAACCTCTTTACAAAGAACTTACGAGGATATGCCATCCTGATAGATTTGCTCCTGATGAGGAGAAGATGCGGATAGCCGACGAGTTATTCCGAAGAATTACAAAAAATCGGAATAACATCAAAGAATTACAGAACCTGAGAGACGAAATGAACCAGAAACTTAAAATTAAGTTATAAATGGATGGTGAAACTATATATGGAATAATTCACGTGTTTTTCCTGATTGCTGGAGGCTATTTCTTGACGGAGGCAGAAAAGATCTTTGAAGAAAAGCATTATTATTCTACATGGTGGATGATACTTATATGGCTTTTGTATTTTCCTATCCCGTATATAGCTGTTTTACTGTGGTTAATAGCCCGAAATATAGGTGAGAATATAAAGTTTGAAAAACCGGATTGAAATGCATTGTATTAATTGCGGAAAACAGGTAAATGGAAATATTCCAGTGTGTAGTGATTGTGCCATGTTGGTTATCCAAGAGCAACTACAATCTCATAAATTAGCTGAGAAAATAGATATTGAGGCCCAGGAATTTTCATTGACAAATGAGAATGAGCCGGAATCAATACCTGATTCAATAAAAAAGCATGCCCATCAAATAGCAAGCAGAGAGGACGATCAGATCATATACAAAATAATTATAACTGCTGCCATCTTCCTAATACTTGTCATCATCGTAGAAGCCATAAATCAAAGCTAAATATAACACTGGCAAGGCTCAGAGGTACAAGCATATTATAGACACTTATATTTCAAGATTTCCAGACAAAAGTTTCTGATATAATGAATAAAATACCGATAATTGGATTACCCCAAGTAGGTTTACCCCTCCTTATAGTAAAAGCGCAGGCCAAACACCTGTGCTTTTTACTTGATACAGGGAGTAATATCAATGTCCTTGATAAAAGAGTAGCTGAGTTCTTCCAACTTTCAGGAAGAACAACCCAACAGCAACAATTCGGGATAGATGGGACACTCCAGACCACAGATGTAGTTGAAATGACTTTCTCGCTGGAAGAACGGGAGTACAAAGCCGATTTCTCGGTGATGGATTTATCCTCGGCTTTCGGGAAAGTGGAAGATGAAACAGGGATTCAGATTCATGGACTGCTGGGATGCTCTTTCATGGAGCAACAGAAATGGATTCTTGACTTTGAAAATCTGACACTCTGTCTTTCGTCATAATAAGGGCTGAGTTTTACAGACTGCTTACCTTGCTTACCCACGAAGCAAAAAATAGGGGAGAAGCATCACGCCTCTCCCCTTTGCATCCGATTATGTTGTTGGAACTTCCTGTGTTTTAGTCTTTATCAGGTAGCCATAACGCCCTTGACGTTTGATACGAATAAATTTTCTAGCTTTCAGCACTCTACCCAACTTTTGATCAGATAGCGTTCGTAAGCCAGACAGACGCAGCAGATTCTTGAGAATCTCTGTATTTAACATAAATACGGCATCAGTATCATCTTCTGTGCATGGTTCGTAAAATGCCATGAGCTGCTCCTCCTCCGGAATTACGGCCCGGAACTCCTCATTATTTTGTTCCAGCTCGGATAGCTCGTCTTGCGAGAACCAATATTGAAAGCCATTTTGGATCAAGTTTATAGCTTGAGCATAGGCTTTATCTAGGCCTGCAAAAGGCTTGTAATCAATCTGTTTGGCCTCAAAACACAAGAATCTGCGATTCCCCGTGATGTCGTGCAAGAAATCCTTGTTATTAATCGAGCCTGCAAAAGAGGCTCGGCGAGTATAATGCTCGTGTGTAAAGGCATATGCTCTCCGAATATGAATATCCCGCTTGGTTATTAACTCTTTGAGTGCATCCAAGTTACGACTCATATTTTCGAGTTCGTCCATGATGATTACGCAGCACTCTGAGAGTTTTACCTGCGAATCCTTGTCCCTGACATTGACCATTCCTGCGTAGACATATTTTCGGAGAGGTGTAGGGATGAGGTTGCCCAACCAAGTCGTTTTGCCAATGCCTTGTTCGCCACTCATAATCAGAGCTGTGTGGTTCACAACCTCCGGTTGCATCCATGAGGCGGCCATTGCAACGAACCATTTTTTAAAGGCTCGTCGCCAAAAAACTTGATTTCCCGTTGCTACTGTATCTGCAAGCTGCTCAATGTAATCAGTTTGCCCATCATACTCTGGCAGGTTGACCGTGTATTCGATGTATGGGTCATACTCAACCATAAACTTTGAGGCCAAGATCATCCGCAGTGTACTCATAGAACATTGTAGATCAGCGTATTTCAAATCCCTGAGAATGCTGTTGTAGTCAAAGTCACGCATCTCAACAAAAGGTGCGTCTGGGTCTTTAACTAGCTTAAATTCAGCCTTATTCGAAACTACGTTATACCGAAATATCCATCGGGCACGTAAAAACAGTTCAATCTGTTCGATGAGTGTGTCACCGCCCGTTGTTTTTAGTTGCAACCCTTGGGGTTGCGGAGCAACCTCGGTAAGCGGGGTAACTCCTTGCAGCATCTCGTCCATCGCCGGGCTGTCGTCCGGTGTGATGCCAATATCAGCGGCACCTTTGTAGTCTTGAAGCGCGTTACTCATGGCGCCCTCCTTTCTGTATTTTAGGCGCACCATCAATAATGGCGTCAAGACGAGATTTACGTATGTAAAGTCTACCTCCGATCTCTGTGAGAGGCAGGATACCTTTCGCACGCCAGTTGAACAGGGTGCGGCGTGATACCTTTAAAAGATTTTCGAGATCGGTCAAATCATAATAGACCTCTTGCGCTGTTTCTGTGGTGTTGGTTGTTCGTACCAGTCGCTCGGCACGTATGCCGTTCGATGAGATACCCGTAACCATCGGCTCTACTTGGTTTGTTTCATTCTTACTCGTTTTCATGATTAAAATAGGTTAAGTTGCTGATAATTAAATTAATAAATAAATTTTCCATAATGTTATGGTATTGTGTCGGGAGCTGCCCGACGTGCTACATTACGAGGCATGGCGCTACCACCCCTCCGATTGCCCTATTTTTAGTAGAGCGGGCCACTCTCTTCATACGTCAAAGAACCTCGCCGCTTAAAGCGACAAAAAAATCCACGACAAAAACGGCTTCTCTTGCCATTTTGCGTGAATACGGTCTCCCATGCATTCCGGACTTATGGTTGGGCCGGTGCTCATTATATAATCGTCCCGTTATAACGACATTGCAAAGGAGATAAAAAAAATTGACATATGCAAACAATTTAAATATCTTTGCTGTATGCTTCCTGATTTTTCATCATTTTACATACTTTCCAAGATGTCAGACACTTGGAGTTTTCATGGGAGTTAATTTTTGTGTTTGTATATATTGTTGATTATCAGTGTGTATCGTGTTTAGTTCGACTCCCGCCACCTCCACTGAAAATCAAGTAGTTATGAGAAAAATCCTGTAATTGCGAAAGAGTTCCGGGGATAAAAAACAGAGGTATAAAAAAGTGTAAAGCAAAAGATAATCAAATAATTATACACTTTTCTTCAGTACCTTTGTTTTAGAAAAAAAGTAGAATAAGGTAATGTTAAACGAGGTTTTGGTTTCCAAATCGTTACCTCGTTTCTTTCGCTCTATTATTCATAGAAACGTGATTTTCAGTTTCTTGCATCGTTATTCATCTTGACATACGACTCTGCTGAAATTATTTTTGCAACCCTAAAAAGCAGAGTTTATGCGCAGCACGTTCAAGGTTCTGTTCTACCTTAAAAGGAACAAAGACAAAGATCAGAAAGTCGTCCCTGTCATGGGTCGCATCACGGTCAACGGCAGCATCGCGCAGTTCAGCGCGAAGCTCTCCGTCCCGGAAACGCTTTGGGAGGTCAGCGGCGGCCGCGCCAAAGGCCGTAGTCTCGAAGCGGATCGCATCAACCGTCATCTGGACAACATCCGCACCCAGATCGGCAAGCACTATCAGGATATCTGCGACCGGGAGTCATACGTTACGGCCGAAAAGGTCAAGAATGCCTATCTCGGCTTCGGAGAGAAATACCGGCTGCTTCTCGAAGCGTTCGAGAAATTCACCGGCGACCTCAAGAAACGTGTCGGCATCGACCGCTGCCACGGTACATGGAACCGCTACTATAAATCCATCGACCATCTGCGGACTTTCATGCGTAAGGAGTATAACGTGAGCGATATGCCGTTGGCGGAGTTGGAACAGTCGTTCATCGAGCAATACCACGTCTACCTTAAATCCGATCTGGGGCTCAAGCCTACGACCGTCAGCGGTTATCTCAAATGCCTGAAATACGTTGTCAAAATCGCGTTCAACAACGGCTGGATGCCTCGCAACCCCTTTTCCCTCTATCAATATACGGCTCCGAATCCGGAACGTAGTTTTTTAACGGAAGATGAACTCCGGCGTATGATGACTACCGAGCTGCGGTATAAGCGTCAGGACTATAACCGCGATATGTTCCTGTTCTCCTGCTTTACGGGCATCTGCTATGCGGATATGGCCTCGCTGACCTATGACCGGATCGAGCAGGATGCGCAGGGCGAGTGGTGGATCAGCGGCAACCGCCAGAAGACCGAAACCAAATACGTTGTCAAGTTGCTGCCTTATGCGTTGTTCATCCTGAACAAGTATCGGGGTCTGACCGGCGACGGACGTGTTTTTGCCATGTCTACACTCGATTCGATCGACGACAGCCTGAAAAACATCGCCCGGGAGTGCGGCATTGACAAACAACTCTCATTCCACCTTGCCCGGCACACGTACGCCACGACGATCTGCCTGTCGAACGGTGTGAGTCTGGAGACGCTTTCGAAGATGCTGGGACATAAAAATATCACCACCACTCAAATCTATGCGAAAGTCACCCCGCCGATGATCGACCGTGAGGTTACCATGCTCCGGGAGAAACTGGCAACGAAATTCTCCGTGTAGACACTTTGCGATAAAGTATATAAATATATTATGTATTTACATACTTGTATAAACTCATCATTCGGTCATTGCATCTTTGCGGCGAAAACCTACTGCAACCCGATTATGGAACGACTCGATGAGATTTTGGAAATCGTCCGAGAGATCCGCGAAGATATCGCCTATATGAAACGTCACCGGAATATGCTTTGCGGTACGCCGATCCTTGAAGTGAGCGAGGTCTGCGACCTGCTGAAGATCAGCGACCGTCAGTTGCGCCGTTACTACGTCAGCGGTCAGCTCACCGGGTTCCACTTCGGGCGCCGTCTTATGTTCTCCGCTGCCGAGATAAACCGTTTTGTCGAGCGGATCGACACGGAGTGCCGGCAGCGAAAAGAACTTAAAAACCGGATCAGGAACCTTTAATTCATAACCCTATGCCTGACAAGTATTATTTGGTGGAGTCCGGAGCTTTGGAGAAACTGCTCCGCACGCATTTCATGCTGACACAATCCACACTGCTTTTCGAACACCTGTTGAGCCACAGCGACCGCCCGATGTTCCTCTCGGCCCGCAAGGTCTGCGAGGTGCTGGGTCTGGACCGTCACCAGCTCGAACAATGCCGCAAAAAGCGGATGATCCGCGCCCGTACCGTCAACGGACAGATGCTGTACGATGCCTACGAGTTGCTTGCGCTTACTGAACTTTTCTACCGCCGGAAGCTGCGGAAGACCCTCTCCCGGATACCGCAGTTCGAGGTGCGCTGATCCGTTCGTGCTGAAAGGGACTGACTGCATCCGCAGCAGTCTCTTTTTGTTTTGAGACAGCACGAATAATAATTAAAAATCCCTTTGTGAACGCCGGCCTCGGGGCAAGATAGCGTCAGGGGCTTACGCCCTTTTCGGCTTTTTCGCACGATCTCCACCCTTCGGGTCGTATCGCGCGAAAAAGACCGACTGCGGGCTGCCCCTGACGCTGAATTTTCTGCCCCGAAGCCGGCTTCTCACTTTCATAGTGGGTATTCGCCGGCCGTATGTCAAACCAAAATTCATTTCGAAGATGAAAATCCGAAAATTCGAAATTGCGGTAGCAGGCTATGACTATCGCTTCAAGACCTACGCCCGGGACGGTGTGGAGGCATCGGTAAAGGTGAAATGTTTCCTCGGACGACCCGATGCCGAGTGTACGATCCTTATTCCGACGTTGAACGACGACCTGCGGGAAACTGAATCCTGCCGCAGGCAGGTTGCTCAGCGATGAGAAAGTGGATCGATCAGTCGACCTTCGACGAGCTGCTGCTCGCCAATGCCGAGGATAACATAGAGCGGGCTATTCGAAGCGCATCGGCCGTATTGGAAGCGGTGCAGGAGTTCGTTCCGGAGGCAGCCTTGTTCTATCGTGTTACACACGCCGCAGACAGCCTGAAGAACTATTTCGAGGAAGCAAGCACCGGTTTCCGAAGAAATAGCATCCTGTTTCTCGTCCGCCAATATTTCTATCCAAAACCCTATTACGACCTCCGATTCGATTGGTCGTTCTTCCGATATGCGGACAACTACTCCTACGGCAAGGCTTTCGACAAACAAACCGCTCCGAACCGTATCGGGGTCTTCACCAAAAAGAAGATCGACGACTGGGTGGAATACCTCACGCAGGGTTTCCGGAATCTCGAACGGATCAATGCGGAGAACGAACGAATAATAACCGGGTACCGCAACCGGTTGGAGGCTCTGTCCGATGTGGTTTGGGTTCATGACAAAAGTCACGGCCAGATCATTCGTAACGGTCTGACCTATACTTTCGATATCCGGCAGACGGATTACAGCGAAAAGATCTCTTTGGACTATCGGTGCCGCACGCTCGACGATTTCCTTGCACTCTCCGACAATAAATTCACACCTAAATCTTAAACGGCTATGAACCGAAATACTGTTATCGAAAATATCTGCACTGCGTGCCGCTGCGGCGAACGTCGCGCCGAGGAATATTTGGCCGCGGAACTTCGCAACCTGCGGGAACTGCGGGAACTGCGGGATGCCGGTGCGCTGTGCTACGGCGATCTTGAAACGGCCTGCTCGGGGTTGGGACTGGACTTCGATTATACGGACTATTTCTGCCGGGCCTTGTCACTGAACTAACTCCGATTTACGATGAACAATCTTTGTTTCAACCGTTTCACACTGCGGACGGACGATGCGAAAACCCGCCGTAAAATCCTTCGCTGGCTGGCGCTCAACTACCGCTTGTACGAATACATCCCCTCGGAGGCAGAGATCCGCGGACGGTTCATCTCGCGCAAACCCTTTCCCGCCGAGGCGTTCCGGCGTCAGATCGGGAAATTGCGCAACGACAGAACGCTGTTCCTGCGGATTGTCTCTGCGGACTTATATACGCTCTATGTGGAAGGTAACGTCTATCTGCGCGGAGCGTGGCACCGAATCTTTCTTTAATCACCTGCCGCCTGCTCCGAAACGAGCGGGCGGCATTATTTCAATAGCATGGCATACGAATCATCCATCCCTTTCGCGGATATCCGGGATTTCCGCGCCGCCGAGATCAACGGTATCCCGGCTCTTTTCACCACGTCTCGCCTCGATTCCGAAACCCTTCCCGCCGATTTTCACTCGTGCGAGGTCATGGGCGGTGGGGGCAGCGATTTTCAGTGGCTCGTTCCGCTGGCTTTGGCAAACTTCACCGGAACGTTCGTCTCCCGGCAGCCCCTGCTCCGGGAAGGACAGGCGTACGCTGAAATACGCCGGTACGGCATCTATGACGCGACGACAGTCGACGAATGGTCTGAAAACAACAACGATAACTCTTAAACACTATGCGACGAAAATTCAAACTGAAGGTCAGCTATACCTTCAACGGCTGTTTTACCCTGCGTGCGGCTTCCGGCAAGGAGGCCGCACGTCTTGTTTCCGAACAATGCGGAACGGTTCTGAGTGCGATTCAAACGACTCTCGGCGAAGAATCCGAGGTAGACTGGCATTTCGACAAACATCCCCGGCTTGCAGTTCGGGAAGTAATCGCTCTTCCGGAGACCCTCGACGGGGAGAAGCTGCCGCGCGTGCAGGTCTTTCACCCCGGGCAGCGTGTCTTCCGGAGCGATCCCGACTATGAAATGTCCGGTTGTTGTGTCGTCTGTTCGGGTAATGACGATAAGGAGACACCCTCCGACAAGGATCTTATCCTGATCTGCTGCTCAGACTCGGAAACTGAAGTCTATCCATGCGAACTACGTTCCATATCCGATAATCATTAAAGACACCTTCAAATGAACATGCAGGAATCCGATTTCCGGCGTGCGCTGGAAATCATCACCCGAAACAACCGGATCACGGTGTCGTTCAACACACCGATCGCCGACAACTACTCCCAAGTCTATCCGCTTCTTATCCATGAGAGCAACGCTTCGGTACTGAAACAGCTCCATGAGGCGGGCTTCTCGATGAGCATGACGAAAAAAGGACTGGAAGTGTCGAAGTATTAACCTCAAATAATCGCGCAATGAAACGCTATGAATTTTATCGGAATCAAAAAATTACTGTCATAGATTGCCGGTATTTCAGTTTTGAAGCCGAGAATCTCGAAACGGCAGTCCAGAAGATCAAGGATCTATGTGCTGACGGTCAACTCGATGAACTGTCAAATGATCCGACCTATCAGGAAGATGCTGCTTATCAGATTCCCGGAACGGAATATCCACTGGATATAGAAAACAATAATGGAGATCCTACGGTTATGATTTACTCGGCCGCAGACGGAAACTGCATCACGGACAACCTTCCGAAGAGAAGTATCAAATGCTTGTCGATGCCTGCGAGGCGTGGTGGAACAGACAATTCGCAGAGGAGCAAATCCGAATCCGGAAAGAGTCTGCCCAATGAATACCCGGAACAAACCCGATCTGCATTGCGGACCCCGACCTGATGTCCGCAGAAATACAATAACTCAAACCAAGAACATTATAATCAACTAAAACATGAATTTAAACGAATATTACCGTAACCATAAGGACGCGATCAACTCGTCGATTATGGAAATTGCCTGCGATCTGGCCGTCGGACAACTGCTGAATGCGCACGATGCACCTTTCGAAACATTTGTCGAAGCCGATGACCCTGACGATCCCGACAGCGGAACCCATTACAAGGAGGAGTTTCAAAAGGAATACGACAAATATTACGACGAGGAGTATGCCCGTGTATCAAAGCTGATGCGCTTCGACTATTGCCAAGAGGATGGAGTCGCGGCTTCGCCTGAAGATACGAACACTTAAACCATAACTTATTATGATCGATATTCCTTTGTCCCTGCGCGTTCCGCCGCAGGGACGCTATAACCGCGGTATTTATACCTGTTATGAATGTGGTTTCGAACCGCCGCACTATAACGTAGTGCCCTGTATGCTGGGCCTTGCCGAGACCTCTGCCGGTACGATGGTCGTCTGGGAATGTCCCCGATGCGGTCAGAAATGGATGTTTCATTATCGGGCCCAAAATTCCCGTGAGGCTCACGATTACGCTGCCCAACTTCTCGCTTACCGCAATGGCGATCCCGATTGGCGTATGACGCTGAATCCCGACTGGATTGCGGCGCAGCGGCAGAAGAGTAACCCTAAAACCTGATCCAATGAAAATCTTTGAAAGAATCACAAAACGCTATGCGCTTCAGAATTACTATCTGCGGCGCAATTTCTATTGGCCGGATACGCTGCCGGAGATTCTCGATTATTGGCAGCAGCACAATGACCTGCCATTCCTCTACGGCGGCGATAACTGGCCGTATGATGCAATGTGCGAGCGGCAGCGCCGCAAGGGCGTCTATGCTTCGCAATACCTGACACCCGACCGCACGGCCTGCCAGATGGCGGCACTGGCCGTGCGATATTTCGACAATGACAGCCGTATCGTGGACGCCTGATGCGGCACGGGGCAACTTACGCGCGCCCTGCTCCTCGAGGGCGTGCATCCGTCGGCGCTCCTCGGCTTCGATGCCGATGCGGAGCTGGTTGATCTATACGAACGCCTCTATCCCGAAACTGCTGCGCTGCGGATGCAATTTCATGAGATCGACTTCCGCTGCGAGAACGTCATTGCCAATCCGCCGTTCGAGATTGTGGAGTGTGTCTACTTCCTGCAATGGCTCTCCCGCACGCAACGCTCGGGCGATCGTGCCGTGCTGCTTCTGCCGTACGGCTTTATCGACAAGCAGCGTCCCAAAGCCGTACAGGAGACGATGCGGCACTTTATCATCCACCACCGGACACCCATGCAGGAGCCGTTCGCACGCACTGCCTGCCGTGCGGAGATCGTCGTAGTGGAACGGGCGTAGTGCATTCCGACGCGGGGAGAACCCCGCGTCAATGTTAAAATTTTATGTCATGAAACGAACTGAAGTGGTAAACATTCGTTATGCAGCATGCGATGTTTACATCGGCCGTGCCGGCCGTGGTGAAGACGGTTATTTCAGGAATCCTTTTCGGCTGCTGCCAGGCATGAGCCGCGGTGCTACTTTGGACCGCTACCGCAGTTATTTTTACGGACGCCTGCGTACCGATCCTGAGTTTCGTCAGCGTATCCATGCTTTGAAAGGCAAACGCTTGGGATGCTTCTGTAAGCCTTATCCATGTCATAGGGATATTATCAAAGAATATCTCAATACCTTGGACGATGAATAAAGGTCGTATGCCCGGCGGCATTGCTATTCCGGGATTTTTTCCGTAATTTTACTGGGTATTCAGTATCGTCCGTTTTATGAACGAACACCCGGCAACTCTTCTGCGCTGTGTCGTGGAACGTATCACCTATCAGAATCCCGAGAACGGATACTCGGTGCTGAAGGTCAAGGTGAAGGGCTATAACGACCTTGTCACGCTCGTGGGTAACCTGCTGGAGGTTCCCGTGGGCAGCGTCCTTCTGTGCCGCGGCGAATGGAAGGTGGACAAACGCTACGGCAGCCAGTTCGTCGCCGCGACATGGGAGGAGACGATGCCCGCCACGGTGTACGGGATCGAAAAATACCTCGGCAGCGGATTGGTCAAGGGCATCGGCCCCCGGTTCGCCCGGGCTATCGTCCAGCGATTCGGAACGGAGACCATCGACATCATCGAGACGGAGATCGAACGGCTTTACGAAGTTCCGAACATCGGACGTAAGCGTGTAGCGAAGATCCGCGAGAGTTGGGAGAAGCAGAAAGACATCAAAAATGTCATGCTTTTTCTGCAGGGCTCCGGTGTGAGCACGGCCTATGCGGCCAAAATCTACCGGGAATACGGCAAGGAGAGTATTGACAAGGTGCGGGAGAATCCCTACCGCCTTGCCGACGATATTTGGGGCATCGGCTTCAAGACCGCCGACGGCATCGCCGCAAAGATGGGCTATGAGAAAGAGGACCCGCGACGGTGCCGGAGCGGCATCCTCTATACGTTGGGACAACTTTCGGACGAAGGACATGTCTACGCCGGGGAGGAACAGCTGGTAAAGACTGCGGGGCAGCTTCTTGAAGCGGGCGAAACGGCTATCCGTGACACCCTTGCAGGGATGCTTCAGGCCGAAGACCTTATTCTCGACAAGGATGCCATTTACCTTCCTCCGTTCTACCATGCCGAGTGCGGTACGTCGCGTCGCCTGAGAGATTTGGCAGAGAGTACGGGCCGTTCGTTGTTCGACGGGCTTTTCGATCCGTCGTCCCTCACCGCGGAAACCGGCATCGAATACGACGAAGTTCAGCTTGCGGCTATCCGGCAGGCCGTCACGTCCAAAGTCATGGTGTTGACCGGCGGCCCCGGTACGGGTAAGACGACTACGACGCAGGGAATTATCGCGGCCTTGAAAAAAGCCGGCCTGCGCGTGCTGCTGGCGGCACCGACGGGACGTGCTGCCAAGCGTATGAGCGAGGCGACGGGCATGGAGGCCAAGACCATCCACCGGCTGTTGGAGTACAACCCGCAGGACGGCTACAAGCGCAACGACGAGAACCCGCTGGAAGGCGACGCGCTGATCGTGGACGAGTGTTCTATGATCGACATCCTTTTGATGAACAACCTGCTGAAAGCCGTTCCCGTGGGGATGCGGCTGGTGTTCGTCGGCGACATCGACCAGCTGCCGAGCGTCGGGGCGGGAAACGTCCTGCGCGACATCATCGACTCGCAGCGTATCCCCGTCGTGCGGCTCGTGTGCATCTTCCGGCAGGCGCAGAAGAGCCGTATCGTGATGAACGCCCACGCCATCAACCAGGGACGCTTCCCCGATACGAGCAACGGCCGCGACACCGACTTTTTCTTCATGCGGGAGGACGACCCCGAACGGGCCGCCGAAACCATCGTCCGGCTGGTGAAGGAGCGCCTGCCCCGCGCCTACCGGGAAAGTCCGGACCGTATTCAAGTACTTACGCCGATGCAGCGGGGCGTCGTGGGCGCCGCGAACCTGAACCTGCTGTTGCAGCAGGCATTGAATCCTTCGGGGCCGAGCCTCGGCCGCGGCGGCTACACCTACCGACAGGGCGACCGCGTGATGCAGTTGCGCAACAACTATGCTAAGGATGTGTTCAACGGCGATCTGGGTTATATCCGTGAGGTGGATACGGAGGGGAGGACGTTGAAAGTCGATTTCGACGGCAAATGGGTCGAGTACGATGTCACGGAGCTCGACGAACTGACGCTGGCCTACGCCACGACGATCCACAAGGCCCAAGGGTCGGAATATCCGATCGTGGTCATGCCGGTGCTGATGACCCATTATGTGATGCTCCAGCGCAACCTGATCTATACGGGTATCACGCGCGCCAAAAAGATCTGCGTGCTGATCGGTGCGACGAAAGCCTTGGCCTATGCCGTCCACAATATGTCCGTGCTGAAACGCAATACGAGCCTTCGGGAGCGGTTGAATCCCTCCCTGACGACCGACGGGAAACTCCGGGGCTGAATCTTCGACAGGGCTGCCGTCATTTCCTCCGCCGGTAAGGCCGAAACCGCCGGGACAAAAAAGGGTGTCCTTCGAAAGAACACCCTGCGTCATGCGATGAAAACGAGCTATTTGGCAGCTGCCGCAAGCGACGTTTTCCGGAATTCCTTGAGTTTCTTCTCAAGCTCCAGCGACACCTTACGGGCGCGCAGTCCCGCAGCTTTGTTGTTTTTTCCCGCCTGAAGCTCTGCGTCGGTCTTGAATGCCGCATACAGCTCGTCGATAGTCTTTACCAGTTCATTCATGGTCGTATGGAATTTAGTAGTTTAACACGATCCAAAAATAGATATTTTTTCACAAAAACAGCTTTGTGATGCTATTTTTTTCGGCCGGTTCCCTCGGTGCACGGCATTCCATTCCCGAAAGAATTTTTCTGCGAGGCTCCTTCGGGTTCTGCATGCCGGGTTCATATGCGGTATATGTCCGTGCTGCCGGCTTACAACTCCAGATTCCACTGCCGTCTGTGCTCCAAGAACGCTTCCCGGGTTCTGTCGTCGAATTCCGAGAGATCCTTCTCCGTAAGGATTCCGTTATAGAAAAGGCTGAATACCGTCAAAGCATAGCGGGAGCCGTTCAGACCGTCATACTGACGACTTATATCTTTGTCGAATGTCTGTATGCTCTTATATATTTCCAAATATTTCTCATGGCAGGACTGCGCTTTTTCATCCTGCAGGAGTCGTTTGAGTTTCGCCAGAAAGGTACAGCATTCACGCTCCAAGGCCCGGCTTATGAGTGTTCGGGCAATTTTCTTTTGGCTTTTATCCAATTCTACCATACAGCTTACGGAGATTATGTTTTTCAGGACTCCAAAATAATTATTTTCGGTCTATTAAAATATACAAACCGAATATCGGCCCGCGGGAAAAATTGCTAAAACGGGCGGCGATATAAGAAACGCAAATTCTCGAGGATGAACCGCCGGAAGCTGAAAAACCGGGGCACGGCTTGCTGCTTTCGAAAAGAATCCGTATTTTTATCCTGTGCAAAATACCGCAAGCACAATTTTGTCAGCTCCGGATACTGTTGGGAAACGGTGTCCGGAGTGTTTATACCGTCATATGGGAATACCGAAAACTCCCTCCAAAGACACTTTTCATCTACCCGTACAGGCCGTTGTGTGAGATCACGACAGCTCTCTTCAAAACATAAAAAATTCCGTCGTGAACAACGGAACGCGTCAGCATATCGGTACATCGTAAATCTCCATCTTTAGGATTCTCCGAAAGAACAGAGCCGTCCGGAGCGATATTTATCGTATATGCATCGGGGCGACACGTATAAAAAACGAATTTCGAGCGTGAGACAGCCGGGCATTTTATTCCCCCGAAAACAGGACATACAACTTTCCCGTTTTCCGGACATTCCATGTTTTTACCCGGCCTTTGCGAGTCTTCTTGCCATATGGCTAAATAATGAGCCGGTGCAGGCGATAGACGTAATAGTCTACGGCATGTAGGCCGGCCACGAAACCTTTTCCGTGTACCCTTGCTGCGAGTCCTGCGACGCCCGAAATCCCGTATGTGACGCAACACATTGATAAAACCGTGGCACGCAAGCGCCTATGGGCTCCGTGCCGGAACATGGATACGGTCGAGCGTGTCTTTTTGGCCTCCGGCAAGACACTGGTGAAACTTAAATCGGAATAGATATATTCACATTGCCATTGCCTGGCAAGTAAATTCTCCTCCCCACGGTTTAGGAATGTTTCATCCATGAATTTCCGAGAGGTGCCCGGCATATTCTCCGACTCCTTGCAGAGCAGGCAGGCCGTGAAAACCGTTAGCAGTATGAATACCGATTTACGCATTCCGATAAACTGAATCTATTACAAAATTAACTGTTCGTATGGAACCGGCAAATTTTCCGGAGATATATACCGGAAACGGAGATGAATCCGACCGAATGCAGGATATTGCCGGATGCTTCGATCCGATTATACCCAGAAATGACGGGTTTCAATATGACATCGAAGCTGCTGCTTCCGATGTTTGTCACGGCAAAGATAAATGGAAATTACCTATCCTGCCGGTTGCCCCGGGAAAGATAATCCCGGGCCGGTCGGCCGGGCCTCCCTCTCCGGCTCCGGGACGGAAAAATCATCCTCGCCGGGGCTGCGGTATTTTTCCGCCCCTGCACCTGCGCCGCGGGCTTATGAATCTTCCCGAGGCAACCGATCCGTTCGGGATATAAAGCCTCATAACATATTATTCATTGCTTGCGCGATAAAAACAATAAAATTCGTGCGAGCATATAAACACGTGAGACACACAGTAAAAACTGTTACATGTTATGCAGACTGCGAAAGCAAATTCGAAATCGAAGAAAGGCGGCAAGTCCGCAGTTCGGACGCCGGCCGTTTCCGAGGCCGTTGCGGCGCAAGCGCAAGACCCGGTTGCAGCCGGGAGTCCCGACATGAAACCCGCCGAACCGCAGGCAACGGATATCGGAGCTGTGAATCCTGTCGCAGAAACCAGTCCTGCCGAACAACCGGCAGCCCATCCCGAGACGGATGTCCGGCTGCTGGATCTGAACAAGATCGTCAATTCGACCTACAATCCCCGCAAGAACTTCCGTGAGGATACGCTGCTGGAACTTGCCGAGAGCATCAAACAGTCGGGCGTACTGCAGCCTATCTGCGTGCGTCCGAAGGACGAGGGCTTCGAGATCGTCTACGGCGAGCGCCGCTACTGGGCCGCGGCCATGGCGAATCTGAAATTCATCCCGGCCTTGGTACGGGATTTGTCGGACGCCGAGGCCGAGGATGCCGCCATCACGGAGAACCTGCAGCGCGAGGACGTGCGGCCGCGCGAGGAGGCCGCCGCCTACAAGCGGGCCCTGCAGTCGGGACGGCATACGATCGAGAGCCTCGTGGGCAAGTTCGGCAAGTCGGAAGCCTACATCCGCTCGCGACTGAAACTCTGCGAACTGATCGACGCTTTGGCCGGGATGCTCGACCGGGAGGATATCTCGGTGGGTGTCGCCACGGAGATCGCCAAATATCCGGCCGACATCCAGCAGGAGGTCTACGACGATCATTTCGCCGAGGGGTGCTACAACTCGTGGAAGACGGCGCGGATCAAGGAGATCGCCCGGCGTCTCTACGAGCGTTACATGACCAAGCTGGAAAGCTATAACTTCGATAAGACGGAGTGCCTTTCCTGCCAGCACAACACGGCCAATCAGGTGTTGTTTAAGGACGAATGTACGGGCGGTTGCGCGGGCTGTCAAAACCGCGAGTGCATGATCCGCAAGAACAACGAGTTTTTGGTACAGAAAGCCGTGAAACTCCTGAAGGACGACCCGCGTACGACGCTGGCTACGGACGGCGAAACGCCTGCCGCAGTACTCGAAGCTCTTGAGAAAGAGGGCTATCACGTCGAAGAGCTGGAATACAGCGTTTATCACTACGATAAAGGCCCTCAGATGCCCGACGCTCCACAAGCCGAGGAGTTCGAGTCAGAAGAGGATTTTACTGAGGCTAAGGAGGAGTACGAGGCCGAAATGGCGGCGTTTGCCGAAGAAACTCAGCGGTTGGAGTTCGACATCTCGGAAGGACGGGTGCGCAAGTATGCCGTCATCGGCAACCTCGATATCGAGCTCCGCTACGAAGAGATCGAGGACGAAGAGCGGGAAGTGACGGTAAACGAGGGCCAGGACGATGAGCACAAGGTCTTCGTCACCGTCGTCCCGCCTTCTCCGCTGGAAGGGCTGATGCAGCAGGATCGCCGCAACCGGGAAATCTGCTACGAACACATCACGACCGATATGAAGCGTGTCTTCCTCGATGTGAAGGTTGCGAACAAGCCCTTGCAGAAAGAGGAGCAGCAGATGTTCTACTATGCCGTGATGCAGCGCGTAATGAGCGACTCGAAACTCCGTCAGTGCGGTTTCCGGCCCAAGGAGGGCTCTTACCTGACCGACCGGGAACAATTCGCCGCTGCGGGACGCATTACGGCCAAGCAGCAGGCGGCGCTGGTCCGCGCTTATCTGGTGGACTATTTCCGCTCGGCGGCTCCGGAGTACGGATGTACGGATGAAACGCTTCTGACGGGCATGATGTGCCGCTTCGCAGACCTGAACTTCGCGGAACAGAGCCAAGCCGTTCAACAACAGTATCTGGAAACATACGAAAAGCGCAAAGCCCGTCTTCAGGAGCAGATCGACGCTTTGCAGGCAAAAGCCGAGGCCGAGGAGATGGCGGTTTCGATGCAGGAGGCACCGGATGCCGAACCGGAGATGCCCGAGCTGCTGCCGGACGAGACGCCCGCTATAGAACCCACCCCGGAGCCGCTGATTATTCCTATGGACCCGGATATCGAACCCGATATCCGGATGCCTGAGGAGATGAAAACGGCGGCATAGTAACAACATGAACTAAATAACCGACGGAGCAGACATAGCCTGCTCCGTCTTTTCATTATTATTGCTATGAATAAGATTTCAGAGATTCCGGAACAAGAGTCCATTCCGGAAAACCCGGCAGTCGAAACGTCCGCCGATCCATGGCGCTGCGAAGAATGCGGTTCGCTCGAAGTGTCCTACCGAACATGGGTGGACAGCAATACGGGACAAGTTGCACCGGCAGCTCCCGAGCAGGATGATTTGTGGTGCGACGGATGCGAAGAGCACACGTACCAGATCCGCGAAAGCGAATTGATGTCCGATACGGTCGAGCCGTGGTGGAATGACGGAACGACAGAAGAAGACCGGGAAATTATCACCGGACTGAATCCGGAAAATTTCAGCCCGAAGGATGATCGCAAGGCTTTCCGCGACGCCTGCGACATGTGGTGGAACGGCAGGACGAACGGCGAGAAGATCCGTCTCTGGCGGCAAGCTACCGCTCCGGAGGAAGAATAACGTAAAGATAAGAGCCATGAATAAGAATCTGATTGAAAAGATCGCTCCGCAGCTGACGGAGCTGATGATAAAGAAAATGGAAACGCTTACCGAAGCGTGGCGCAAGCCGTGGATCGCCGACCTTGCGCACGGTCTTCCGCGCAATCTGCGCGGCACGCCCTACCGGGGCGGGAATACCCTGATGCTGCTGTTCCTCTCGGAGATCGCAGGCTACAGTACGCCGCTTTTTATGACGTTCAAGCAGGCCAAGGAGGAGGGTCTGAACATCCTCAAAGGCTCCGGTTCGTTCCCGGTCTTCTTCTGGAAACTGTATATCCGCCATAAGGAGACCCGCAAGAAGATTGAGTTGGCGGACTATTACCGCCTGCCGCAGGAGCAGCGGCGGCAATACGACGTGCTGCCCGTGATGCGCTATTACCCGGTCTTCAACATCGACCAGACGGATATGTCGGAACAGCAGCCGGAGCGCTACGCTTCGCTTACGACACCGACCGGGCCGAAAGACTACTCGGACGGTCTGACATGCGAGGTGCTCGATCGGATGCTGGCGGAGCAGTCGTGGCTCTGTCCCATCCTGCTCAAATCCGGCAACAGGGCGTCCTATTCACCGACGCTCGACCGGATCGTCTGCCCCGAAAAACGGCAGTTCCCGGAGGGTGCAGCCTTCTACACGACACTTCTTCACGAAGTCACGCACAGTACGGGGCATGCGGAGCGTCTGAACCGTCCTTTTGGCGCTTGCTACAGAGATGCCGACTACATCCGCGAAGAGTTGGTCGCCGAACTTACGGCGGCCTTGTGCGGTGCGATGCTGGGCTTCGCCACGACACCCCGCGAGGAAAGTGCTGCCTATATCAAGGACTGGCTGGCGGAGTTCCGTAAAGAACCGACCTACCTGTTCGACATCCTCACAGACGTGAACCGGGCGGCACGCATGATCTCCGAACGGCTGGCCGGCGGGGAAGAATCAGACTCTTCGGAAGCGATTCCGGCCGAAGCTGCCTGAACCTTGATAAACCAATCATTTAATCTGCGCTGCGGCCGAAAGGTCGCGGCGCTTTCATTATCAGCTATATGCAACAATCCCAAACCGAAGATCGGTACAGCCGCGAAACGCTGCTGCCGATGAATACGCTTTACGACCATGAACACCACCTGACGCAAGAGGATGTGGACATGGCCAATAAGCTGGTGCGTCACATCGAACGGACCCGTAACCCACGTGTCCCGCAGGTCGGCGACCGGGTGCGCTATACCACGCGCCACGGCGACTTCCACGGCAACGCCCTGATCGAGGCTGTCCGTGAAGGCGGAACGCCTTCGATCTGCCTGTGCCCTTACGTGCCTTTCGTGTGGGCGACAGCCGGCGGTATCGGCTGCGCGGTCAGCGGAGGGCCTTTTACAGCCGTGATGCCGCAAGAGCTGAAGCCTTCCGGTGCTGTGCCGGGGGATTTCTGTGCTTGGGGCCATTGCGGCGCCTGCGGCAACGGAGTCGTCCGGTTCTGCGCCGAGGTGCCGCTGTGGGAATTCCGGGAAAGCGATCCGCTCTATGGTGATTTCTCCACCGAGAAATGGCACAAGATCAGCCTTTACAAGGATACGGAGTGCCGAAACGGCGATCTTTACCGGGGCGAGTGCATCTCGTTCGGCTCGGAGGAGGAGTTCCGACGATTTCTCTCCGATTACGAAGGAACGGTATTCGCGGCTCCCGACCCGAAATCCGTCATCATTTGGTGTTATCGGGATGAGCAGACCGCCGTATCGCAAGAGGGGTGGGATGCGCTCGATGCTCCCGTTACAGAGCGGTGCATCTACAACGCGCCCCAACCCGTAAAACTCGTCAAGGATCACGGGCGGCACACCACGGTCTGTTATTTCGTCAGACCGGAATTTTCTTATAAATAACTTGATTCTCTATGATTATGAAAAACAAAGAAACACTCGAAAAACTGCGCACTTATCAGATCGGCGTCATCCGCTCGGTCATCGCCAGCCGGCAAGGGCGCCTGGGAACCTATTCGGCCGATGCGACAGACCGCGAGAGGCTGGCAGATACGGACGGCCTCGCCTACGAGGAGTATTATGAGTCGCCTCTTACAATCGAACACGACGGCCTTTGTCGCAATGTAATCTCCCTCGAATTTTGTGAGGACGGGCTGACTCCCGTCTGCCTGATGAACGGCGGGGATGATTTCCCGCTTCCGCTTGAAAATCTCTCCTGCGATACCCTGCAAGGCATCGTCGAATGGCTGGAAGAATACGATTTCATCCCGTCCGCCGAAGCTGCGCCGCAGACGACAAACGACCTTACGGAAGATTTCGTGGAACGCTGCCTGCCGGAATATCCTACGCGCTACGACGTTTTCCGGCTGGGTGAATTGCAGAACTTCCTCGATGGCCATGAATCCCCGGAATTCGGGCTGAACCGCGACGAAGCCGCCGCGGAGCGCGACCGTTTGCAGCTTCGGATCTATGCCGAGGCCATTACTGCCTTTATGAAAAGGCAGTCCACAGCGCTTCCGGGCAATGTGTCCCTGCGCGACTATGCCGAGGTGCTGGTCGATATCGCCTATGAAGCTGGGCGCAGGAAATTCCGGCCCTCGGACAACTCCCGCGATACGGCCGCGACGCTCATTGCCTGGGGCGACGAGTTCTCCCGGCAGCATGAGGATACGGACTGGACGGAGAAGGAGTTCCTCGACGAGATTTACAGGTTCACCGCTGAGAAGCTGCAAAGCGTTCCGAACAAGGACGATCCGAATGCGGAGTTCGACATCGCCTTTCTGAACCGTGCGGTACTCGAAAGACACGGATACGATACTGCGACGATTACAGACAGCGATCTGCAGGAGTTGGCCGGACGGATGGGCGATTATTATTGCGAGAGCAGCAAGTTCAGCGAAGATCTGCGTACGGCCTGCGGCGATTTCGGATTGAAGCTCCGGGACACGACCAATCCGAAATAACACGACACTTCACGTATTGTCAAATCAGGCCGCAGCCCTAAAGCTGCGGTCTTTTAATTGCATATCATTATGAGCTATCAGATTATAACACGTATCACTATTACCCCCGACCTGCGGGTGATGGTGCGCATGGCGGCGAACAACATCCGCCCGCTCGACTTCCGTTACGACGAGGTCGTATCCCTGACAGAAACACTGCGCACGAAAGGCCATCCGACGCTCGAACTGGAACTGCTGTCGCTTTTTTTCAAGGGCCTTTGGCAGGGCCGAACCCGCTATGACCGGGCTGTCGGTTACACGCTGCTGACCGACGGCATCGACAAATACGAGGCGTGGGAACGCTGCCGCGGGGACAAGGAGTACGAACGTGGCCTGCTGCTGCGCATGCGGGGCTTCCTGCACTACCGTCCCGTTCCGTGCCGCTGCCATCTCGAATATCAAAGAAGCCCTGTGCGGCGTATTTATGTCGGATACATCTCTTTTTCGCGGCAGAGGCGCCGCATCTTTCCGAGCGTCCTCGACGCGCAGGCCGCGCTGTTCGCAAAGGGCTGGAATCCCGACAAGTTCCAAATCGTCGAAGAAGAAACGAACCCTAAATCCGAAATACAATGAAAACCTATCGCATCAACAAGAACGCCGCGCGTCTCGCGCAGGGGACGGGCTTCGCTCCCGAATTGATCTATAACATCTCGCTTGTCCGGTTTCAGGGCCGTAACGGCCGCTGTATCGCGGCATGGACACCGGGGATGAAGCGCCCCCCCCCGGTATGTCTACAAGGCCCACACCCCGGAAGAATACGACAAGGCTATGGAGCGTATCCGGCAGGAGGCCGAGCGCTTCCGGCGCCATGACGAAGCCGTAGCGCGGTCGAGTGAGGAGTTCCGACGTTCGCTGCGCGTCGGCGACATCCTCTACTCGTCGTGGGGCTGGGAGCAGACCAATATCGACTTCTATCAGGTCATAGCGATCCGCGGCAGCGCGGTAGACCTGCGGCAGCTCGACCAGCGAACTACCGAAGACGGCTATATGTGCGGAACGACCGTCCCGCTGCCCGATGTTTTCAAGGGCAAGACCCATACGCACCGTCTGTCGAAAAATTATATCCGCATCGACTCATACCGTACTGCGTGGAAATGGGACGGGCAGCCCCTGCGGTGCAGTTGGTATGCATAATATAATGCTATTGAGAATATCATTACGCGCTACCGCCTGCATAAAACGCAGTGCGACAAGCGCCGCAAGGAGATCGATCGGGAGATTGAACATCTGAAGCAAGAACGGGAGCGGTTGAATGATCCGCATTGGACGGAAGGGCTGCTCCGTCCGGTCATGGCGGAGATCGTCCGCCTGACTCCTGAGATCGACTGGGAGAATAACGACGAGTTTTATCCGATAGACCTGCGTGGTGCTATCACGGTTTTCGGCAGAACAAAGCGGGGAAGACCTGTCTGCATCACCTTTACCGAGTCCGGACACGATTTGCAGTTCGATTCGGGGCAGATACACAACTCTTTCTCATTGAAAGTGCTGAAGGATATTGGCGGAACGAACAACATTATGGAATCTGTCGGCGACGGAGAACCGCTGCTGCATTATATCCGGCAGCGGATGCTCTTTCTGGAACAACACCCCGGAATGGGGAAATAGACCTAAAAATCAAGCCTTATGAAAATCATGTGTCAGGAGCACTACGATAAGGTAGTGCAATACGCCGAAAGCATCGGCGACAGCACGCTTCGGGAATGTTTGGAGCGCCTCGAACGCCGTGAGCAAAATCCCCATCATCCGTGCCAGATCGAACTTTACAGGGACTTCGCGCCCTATTCGTTCCTCTTCAAGGAACGCTATCCCGACGGGAGTCTGGGCGTTGTCGGCGGATTGGTTTATCATGGATGTCCGGATCGGTCGTGCTGTTTTATCGACCGTCCCTTTCACGGCTGGGCGACCCACACCTGAAAAACCGGTTATTTATGCGTATGAAAATTTTGCGCTATGCTGCAGACAGGGACAATCGGTTCGGAGATGTCCGTACCACCGTATCCGACCTTCGTCGGGGAGTGTATATCCGATTTGTCCCATGTTTGCTGCGGCGAATGACGAGCGATAAGACACAACTCTTGAAGGCGTATGCCGGACAAAGCACGGAAATTGCATATCATCAGGATAATTCGTATATTTGTAAAGCGAAACGAACTCCGGCCCATGACCATATTCGATGACTATATCCGAAATAAAGGCTGCTGCAAGGTCTCAAAGACATTACTTTGGGACTATGACTTGACGCAGTTCGACTGGCAGCGTTCGCGTAAGGTCGTCGTGCAGCGCATCATAGAACGGGGATGGCTCCGGGACTACTTCGCGGCGTTCGACCTCTACGGAGGCATCGAAGGCTTCCGGGAAATTATCAAAGAGGTTCCGACACTCTCGGCGCAGGATATGAATTTCGTATGTACGGCTTTCGGCCTTAAAAAAGAGGAATTGAGATGTTACACACGCAGACAGTTGCGCCGCAGACACTTGGGTTGTTGAAACAGTTGGAGGCCGAGCCCCGGCTTGCGGCGTTCAATCTGGCCGGAGGTACGGCTTTGGCCTTATATCTGGGGCATCGTGTGAGTGTCGATCTGGATCTGTTCACTCCGGAGTCGTTCGACGCCGGGGAACTCGAAGCGTTTCTTTCGCAGCGATACGGATTCCAAACGGCCTTCAGGCGCCCCGACACGCTGAAAGGCATGATCGACGGCGTTAAGATCGACTGCATAGCTCACAAATATGCATATCTCCGGCAGCCCTATGCGGAATCCGGAATCCGTTTATACAGCATCGAGGATATCGTCGCCATGAAGCTGTCTGCGATAGCCGACGACGGTTCGCGGCTCAAAGATTTCGTGGATATCGCCTGTCTGTCCACCCGCATCCCGTTTTATGAGATGCTCAAATGCTACGAACGAAAATTTCCGCAGGCAAATGTCATCCGCCCGTTCAAGGCACTCACATATTTCGATGACATCGATTTCGGTGAGGATATCGTCATGCTGAATTTCAAATACGACTGGAAACAGATCGCCCGACGACTGAAAGAGATGACAGTCCGCCAAGAGCATATTTTTTCGCAGTGGCCGTTAAAAGAACAGAAACGTCCCGTAGCGGAGGACAAGGATATGACCTCTATGAAACGGGGTCGGAAGAGATGAATCCGTATCCATGTTAAAAATGTCCGAACCCGGATTTTTATTTTCTAATATCACGATGCGCCGTTCTGCGGCAATACAATAAACCTGTTGGTATAATCATCGGATTGTCGATGGGCTTTTTTCAGTTCGGAAGTTTGTTTATCTTTGTCGGACAAAAACTTACAAAAATGACCAAAGCAGATATCGTAAAGCAACTCGCCCAGGAAACGGGCGTCGAAGCCGTGACCGTTTTAGCCGTCGTGGAAGGTTTCATGGAAGAGGTGCGAGCCGCACAGATCCGCAAGGAAAACGTTTTCCTCCGCGGTTTTGGTACGTTCCTGATTAAGCATCGCAAAGAAAAGACGGCGCGTAACATTACGAAGAATACGACGATCAAAATTCCGGCACACGACATTCCTGCATTTAAGCCTTCTCCCGCCTTCCAGCGGCTTTTGGAAAAGAAATGATTGCCACAACGCCCCGATTCGGATGTTCGAATCGGGGCGTTGCCGTTTTATCGCTGCCGGTGACCCGTCAGGCATTCAGGCGTGCATGGTCTGCGAGGAACTTCTCCAGCCCGCTGTCCGTCAGCGGATGTCTGAGCAGCCCTTCGATTGCCGCAAGGGGGCATGTCGCCACATCGGCACCCGCATCGAGACACTGGATAATATGCTGCGTATGACGGATCGAAGCGGCCAGCACCTGCGTTTTGTAACCATAGGTGCGGTAGACCTTCACGATGTGGGCTACCAATGCCACGCCGTCTTCGGAGATGTCGTCGAGACGTCCCACGAACGGAGACACATAGGTCGCTCCGGCCTTTGCCGCCAACAGCGCCTGCCCCACGGAGAATACCAGCGTGCAGTTCGTCCGGATATTCTTCGCCGCGAAGTATTTTACGGCCCGTATTCCTGCGGCCGTGCAGGGCAGTTTCACGACGATGCGGGGATGCAGTGCCGCCAGCGCCTCACCCTCTCGCACCATTCCTTCGAAGTCGGTGGCTATGACCTCGGCGCTCACGTCCCCTTCGACGATGTTGCAGATTTCAACGTAATGATGGTTGCAGTTCTCCGTACCCCGGATGTTCTCTTTGGCCATCAGAGAAGGATTGGTCGTTACGCCGTCCAGAACGCCCAGTTCATGCGCCTTGCGAATCTGCTCCAAATTGGCTGTGTCGATGAAGAATTTCATGGTTCGATAGGTTTTAGGTTTCCATAAAGATACGAAAATTCCATATAGGTTATACCGGATAATATCCGATTTTACATTGCGGAAATTCTTTACGACGCTGTCAGTGTCTGGAAAAAGTCCGTCGGCGGCTGTACGGCGGCATGCTGTCTTCCCGGATACCTCGGGCGGCGACATATCTCCGGTTCGGATTCACGAACCTTTGCGGGGATCGGAATTCTCGTTGCGATTTTCGGTTCTTCTCCCCGGGATACCGCATAGTCCTATACGCCGGACACATCCGTAGAAATCGGATGTTAGGACATTCGAACGTCCGGAATGTAGGCCGTGGGGATCGTTCCGTTTGCGGGCATCGTTTTTTTGCTTTACCTTTGCATCCCTGTAAGGAAAAGCCTTGTTTTTCCGGAAAATTCAGAGAGATAAAACTTTACCGAATCATGTATTGGACACTTGAACTGGCATCGAAACTCGAAGATGCCCCCTGGCCCGCAACGAAAGATGAACTCATCGACTATGCAGTACGTTCGGGTGCGCCGCTCGAAGTGCTCGAAAACCTGCAGGAGATAGAAGACGAGGGTGAAATCTACGAATCTATCGAAGACATCTGGCCCGACTACCCCTCCAAGGACGATTTCTTCTTTAACGAGGATGAATATTAGAGGGAAATAACCGAAAAAATTTAAGATTAAATCCCTGTCAATCAATTAGATTGGTGGGGATTTAATTTGTTTGGACAACGGCGCTTGACCGCCTCAAATGGTGCGGTTTGTTTGGATAAAATGCAATTTTTGGAGGATGATTTGTGATTTGTTTGGACAAAATTCACTACCTTTACAGAGGTTTGTGAGTATTGCCGCAACCTCTGATTTTTAATTTCAAACATCCTTCAGTATGGGAAGACCGAAAAGATTATATCCATTGGGGCGCTACCGCCTGCATGTCAGGGGTGAGATAGATCCTGCTAAACAGTATCTTGTCCAACTTGAATATACCTGGAACCGACAGGTGATACGCAAGGGTATGAATATCTTTGTCCGGCTTGGAGACTGGAACGAGAAAGCCAACAAGGGGCGTGGCGGAGTCAGGGCGAGCTATGGCCCGGAAGCCAATCGCATCAACAGTCTGTTGCTTGCAAGGGTTGACAAGATTGATTCATTACTGGCGGAATATCAGCAGAAGAACCCGAATCAAATTACAACTCATGTCATATCCGATTTTTTAGCTGACAAACCGATTGCACGGGATGATAAAGGAAAGGACTTTGTTGAATTTGTCATGGAAAGGCTCGAATCAGATTATTCCAGGAACCGTATCGGTAAGAGCCGATATGAAAACGGCAAGAGTGGAATGAATATCTTTCAAACTTTCCTTCGGGCTACAAAGAAAGGAACTTACAAACAAGACAGTATCTATCTCGGAGAAATTTCTGTTGAACTGATTGATGAATATATAAAGTGGCGTCGGGAGATAAAGCTGAATAGCGATGCAACTATCAATCATGCCTTGACTCCTATCCTTAAAGCATGTGCTTATGCTTCGGAACTGAAAATGATTGATAGTGCTGTCAATGCAAGGATTCAGGACATGCGGATAGCATCGAAAATATCACTTACTGATGAGGAAACCGAGTTTGATGACAAGTACCTGAGTAAAGAACAACTGACAGCATTATTGGATTATTATCGCAGTTGTACTGAAGAACGACGCAAGGAGTTTCTGGAAATGTTTTTCTTTGCTTTCCACGCTTGCGGACTTCGTGTTGTTGATGTGATGACCTTACAATGGAAACATATTGACTTTGCCCGGAAAGAGTTGCGAAAGATTATGATTAAGACGAACAAACGTCACGTGATTCCACTTACAGAACCGGCATTGCACATCTTGCAGCAATGGCAGGAAAAGCGTGAAGGGTGTAAATATGTTTTCAATCTTGTGAAGGAATCTTTGGATTTGGATGATGCGGAAGCTCTCTATAAAGCGCGCAACAATGCGACCAAATGTATCAACCAGTCGTTGACTGTTGTCGGTGAACAAATCGGCTTGCCTTTCAACTTGTCAATGCACGTGGCAAGACATTCTTTTGCGGTATTCGCCTTGAACAAAGGTTTGTCAATGTCCGTAGTCAGCCGTTTGCTTGGACACGGAAGTACGGATGTCACCGAAAAGGTCTATGCCAAATTCCTGCCGGAAACGCTTTCGGCAGAGGTGGCAAGATTGAAGGAAGATTTTATTTCGTTAGAGATAATATGATTATTCACAATGTAATGGATGAGTGAAAATGACAATGTTACAGATAACATTCCTGTTTATAGGATTCTTTATATTGATATTAGTGTTGGCGACTATATTCAAACGGTACCAAAGAACCATTCTTTGGACAGCTGCAATCTGTATGTTTCTTGGAGTACTATTCAGTGTCGGATTCGGATATGTAGATGTCATTGATGGGGATGTTCCAAATCTGCCTGTGATTACAAGTATAGTCCTGATAATAATCGGATCGGCATTGTTGATTGTAGGTGCGGAAAAACTCCATTCCCAACAAAGGGAAAAAGAAAATCAGAGTATTCCCGTTGTAACTTCTGCTTCAAAAGCGCATTCGGCCGATAATAATGGAACCGGAATCGTATTGACCGGACAACTGAAAACGGAACTTGCGGAGAAAGTCTTTGCCAAAGCAATAGAGGCTGGCTATATGAAAGAAGAAGGCTCCCATTATAAATGGAATGAATCCAAAGTTCTGTTGGCGTATATGTGTGGTCGGATTTATTGCGGAGATTATCCGGAGCGTCTTAAAATGGAAACAAAGACCTATTGGAAATTCGGTATGGAACTCTTTCCCGACACCGAATTGTGTGCTCTATTTGACACTTCTGACATAGGGCAGTCCCGTCAAAACAGAAAAGACCTGACCGTGCCGAAAAATTTTCAGAAAATCGACATCTTTTTCGAGTAGCCTTCCAGCTGCTCTTTTTATTTATAATCAAACTGTTAAGTGTAGATCCTAATATTAGCCTAACATTAGGAATAACCTGTTATATAATATATGCTAACTTCTTAGGTTCTAAGGACTCTCTACCTTCGCCACCGCCGTGGAACGATGTGCACAGTCGTGTCTCGGCAAGATAACCCGGCTTGAAGTCCGAGTGTGCATCAGGATTGGAAAGCCATAATAAGATTTACTATGGCAAAGAAATTAAAGGTAGAGAGTATATGCGAAAGAGAATTGTTGGAAAAGATTCTCCGCATAGTGGAACGACAGGAAAAACTGCCAACCGCAAATAAGGAGGCAGCGCATTGTCTGTATGACAACAAGTCCTTGATGGCGAAATTGGGAATCAAGGAGAAGTATCTGAAGAAATTACGGGACAATGGCTATCTCGGCTATTCCCGTGAAGGTGACAAATATTGGTATACGCAGGAGGATGTGGACCGATTCTTACGTCACTTCCATTTTGATGCTTTTGCAATCGGTATCGACTTACCGAAGCAGGAAGGAGGTGGCTATGTTTGATAATCTGCATTTGGCCAATATGCTTCGCTCGGAAGTGGAACATATTCCTGAAACAGGACTCCCTTTGGATGTGTTTCCAGACAAGATTCAGGAAATCATTTTGAATCTGTCTCGTTATGAGAATTTCAACATCGAATACACGGCATCCATTATCCTTTCAGCCGTTGCTACTGCTGTCGGCAATTCCTACCAAATCCGTATCAAGGGCGAATGGAAAACAAGTCCTTCCATTTATATGATGCTAATCGGTCGTCCGGGATTGGGAAAGACTCCACCTTTGGGATTCATATACAAGCCAATCAATGAACAGGATGACAAGATGTTCGAGAAATACAATGAAGAATGGAAAGAATATGAACGGGCAATGGCTGTTTCTGGGAACAAACGGGAAAAGGAAGCGGATGGCAATTTGCCGAAGAAACCTCATTTGGTAACTACAGTCATTTCGGATTTTACTCCGGAGGCAATGATGAATACTCATCAGTATAATCTTCGTGGGATAGCGTTGGTGGTTGATGAAATCTTGGCTCTGTTCAATTCCGTAAGAAGATACAGCAATAAAAACAATCTTATCGAGGACTTGCTGACTGCTTATAGCGGGCAGCCGTTGAAGATAATCCGTAAATCTGAGCTCCGTCCTATTTTAATCAAGAAACCTTGTATCAATCTTATAGGCTCGATCCAGACAAATCTGTTGCAGGAAGTTTTTCGCACAGAGTTTCTTGCCAATGGATTGCTTGACAGATTCCTGTTTGTCTATCCGAAAGACAGGACAATATCCGTATGGAAGCGGAATGCTTTAGCTTCGGCAAGACCTGATATCCTGAATCAATGGAGGACAATTCTTAATAAAATACTCGGTATTCCTTGTGATGTTAATGAAAAGGAAAATTCAGTCAATCCTGCCATATTCACAATGACAGCGGACGCTGAGGAGTATTTCTATGATTGGTACAATAGAATCATTGACTCAGTAAATGCCATTGAAAACGATGCGGAAGTGGAAAGCCGGAAAATGAAACTCAATGGTCACGCAGCACGAATGGCTTTGCTGTTTCAAATTATGAAGTGGGCTGTTGATGAATCGGATATGCAATATGTAGAGTTGGATTCCGTGAAGGCTGCAATCAGAATGGTTGATTACTATGAGGAGACTTACAGGCGGATTCAGGAAATTTTAGTTTCGGACAGTATTGGTGAAACCAGAGAAGCATGGTTCTCGTTGCTCGGAGATACCTTTTCAACGGGTGATGCCATTGTTGCCGGTAAAAAGGTTGAAATGTCCCGACGGACTGTCTATTATGCTTTGGAGCAGTTGTGCCGACTTCAGAATCCTCTTATTGAAAAGATTCGTCATGGAGTATATCGTAAGACTACGGTTGGTAATGCAAATGCACCTTGCACTATTGCACTTTCTACTGACAATAGCAAAGGGCAATCTTCCCAAAGTGCAAAAGTGCAGAGTGCAACTCAAATCAATTCGGATAGCCATGAGTGAATACAGGTTTCATTTGCAGAAATACAAATACGGCAGTAAGATTAGTTGTCCGAGTTGTGGAAAGCCAAGATGCTTTGTCAAATATGTCGATGCAGAAGGCGAGATTGTTTTTCCTGGCAATGTCGGTAAGTGCGACCACGAGAATAGCTGTGGCTATCATTATACACCCAAAGAATATTTTAAACATCACTCCGTTCGTTTACAATCACTCTCGTCTCGGCATTGCTCATGCAAGCATGGCACTGCTCTCGACTCAGCCGTTTATTTCAAGGATAATCCTGATGTATTGGCACGAGATCAAAGCGTGGGTGAATCATTCCAAGCTGCTCTATGTAAATACGTTGAGAAGAAACCAGTTCTCACAGTTCCTTCATACATACCGTTATCTTATGTGGATAGAAGCCTGTCCCACTATGAAATCAACCCTTTGTATAGGTATCTATGCAATGTGTTTGGCGAGGAAGAAACCATACGCTTGTTCCAGTTATATCGTGTAGGGACATCTGCAAAATGGGGTGGTTCAGCGGTGTTCTGGCAGATTGATATTAATGGTTTGGTTAGAACAGGAAAGATTATGTGTTATAATCCCGAAAACGGTCATCGAATAAAAGAACCTCAAGCCTTTGTCAGTTGGGCGCATTCGGAATTGCATTTGCAGGATTTCCATTTGAAGCAATGCTTGTTTGGAGAGCATTTGCTGAGAGGTTCATCTTCGTCTCCTGTTATGCTTGTCGAGAGTGAGAAGACAGCTGTTATCATGAGCCACTTCATTCCTGATTATATCTGGCTTGCAACCGGTGGCAAGAACGGTTGTTTCAACAGTGAAGCTATGCAGGTTCTCAAAGGCAGAGATGTGACCCTTATACCGGATTTGGGTGCGAGCGGACAATGGAAGGCGAAGTCAGCCTTGCTATCAGGAATATGCAAGAAAGTCTCCGTGTCCGACATCTTGGAACGGATAGCAACTGAAGAACAGTGCTGTCAGGGATTGGACATAGCAGACTTCTTTCTTTTTTCGCCATCCAAACGGCAGATACTCCAGCGAATGATTCAGCGTAACCCTGCTTTACAGTTGCTTATTGACGAACTCGGATTGGAACTTATTGAATAAACTGAGAAACTTGTTCCGGGAGTTTACAGAAAGTCCATAACACAATAAGGACTTTTTGCCTGACGGCAATAAAATCCGGACACTGCCACACTGCATGATATGGCAAAGGAGCAAGCTCCAATTATTAAAACCACTTTTAAGAAAGACATTATGAATACAGATATAAAACAAGCGATGCACGTTGATGCTGCCAAGTCATTCAGCTCGGCAGAAGCCAACGAAAACGAAAGGCGTTGGAACGATGACAAGATTGACAGGAAAAATCAAGACTCCACAAATAATTATGACAAGACGAGAATGAAGTTGAATTTTGAAATCGGTATTGACGGGAAGATTCATCCGTTAGGCTATAGTGAAAAGTCGCTCGAAATCCGTTTGCAGGAGCATCTGTCGGAGTTGGGCTGGAAACCATTCAAGCCGGACAGCAAAATTCAACCAAACTGTTGTGCGAAATTTATCTTCGGAGGCAATCATGATCGTACACTTGAAATGGCATTTGGAACCCAAACCGTAAATCTGGACAAAGGTGCAGACAACAGCCATCTCCAGCGATGTCCGGAAATCGAACAATGGGCAAAAGATGTCTATGACTGGTGCGCCAAACGGTACGGACAGGAAAACATCATCGGCTTCCAGGTTCATCTTGATGAGAGCAGCCCGCATATTCATGCCTTGATTGTTCCAGTCGGACAACGAGCCAAAAGCGGACGCGAATGCGTCATGTGGTCGGCTAAGTTTGGCAAGAACTGTTATGAGTATGGTCAGATTCTTCGGGGAATGCATACATCACTATATGAAGAGGTTGGCAGTAAGTATGGGCTGGAACGTGGCGACAGTATTGAAGGCCGTAATGTGCAGCACCTTCATAAACGTGATTATATCCGCAAACTTACTAAAGATGCAAAGCAGGCGGAGAAAGCAGTCAAGGGGCTTCAATCTATGATAAGAAATCTGGAATCAAGGATTCTCAGTTATAATCAGCAGCTTGAAAAGGCGGAGCAGGAATTAGCTTCCGGCAGGATAACTCTCGACAGGTATGAAGCGCAGAAAGCGGATATACAGAAACTCATCGCCGAGTATCAGACCAAACTTGAAGACAAGGCTGACAAGCTACACTCAAAGGAGCAGGAACTGGAGCGACTGACCGCAGATGCGGCAAAAGCCCGTTCAGTTATCCAGCCGTTCCATAATTACAAGGTGGATTTCACGGCACCACAAATCACAGAGAAACCGCCTATGTTCGGTACAGACAAATGGGTCGAGCGTCAAAACCAACATATAGCTAAGCAGTTTACCACAATTGTCCGCAAGATAGAATCCCTGTACAGAAATGATGCGGCACGGCAAGTCGAAGCAGCCCAACGCAATGTTTTGGCGGATTATGGAGAACTGTTCCAATTGCGAAATGATGTCAAATCGCTTACTGAAAATAATGATAACTTGAAATCCATATTAGAAACAATTCTTGACCAACTTGCCAACCCTTCACTTCGCACAAAGATATTCACCATTGCCGATGCCCTTATAGGCGGATCTATCATCAGTGTGTCTTCCGGTGGTGGTTGCAACTCCTCTTCCGACCTTCGTTGGGATGGCCGCAGACCTGACGAGGAGGAAGAGGCCTACAGGAGGAGATGCTTGATGTTTGCAATGGGGACGGTAAAGAAACATCATGAGAAGAAAAGTTATAGAAAAAGATAGATGTCCCAATAATGTGCTGTAGCTGGATATAAAGTTTACAGCACGTTAATTTTTGTACTATACATACGCCCCATTATGAGAATGTGCCGTTTGAAATACCCAATAATTGGGTGTGGACAACTTTAGGGGAAATAAGCAATTATGGCGACAGCAATAATGTTTCTGTCACAGATATTGCAGATGATGAATGGATACTAGAACTTGAAGATTTGGAAAAAGATACAGCTTCCATTATTCAGATATTATCAAAAAAAGAAAGAAGCATCAAAGGTGTACGTCATAAATTCAAAAAAGGTGATGTACTATATTCCAAATTGCGTACATATTTAAATAAGGTATTGGTCGCTCCTCAAATTGGGTATTGCACAACTGAAATTATTCCATTTAATTCATATTGTGGCATTTCAACACACTACTTGTGCCATGTGCTGCGCTCTGCATATTTTCTTGATTATACACAGCAATGTGGTTATGGTGTAAAAATGCCTAGATTAAGTACAAATGATACGTGCAAAGGAATGATACCTTTACCTCCTCTTGCCGAACAACACCGCATCGTAGCTGAAATTGAAAAGTGGTTTTCTTTGATTGACATCATTGAAAATGTAAAATCTGATTTGCAGACTACAATCAAACAAACCAAGAGCAAAATCCTCGACCTCGCCATTCATGGCAAACTTATATCGCAAGACCTAAATGATGAGCCAGCCATTGAACTCTTGAAGCGCATAAATCCCGACTATACACCTTGTGATAACGGGCATTATGAGAACTTGCCATCAGGATGGGCTATGTGCAAGTTATCTGATTTGTGTAGAATTGAGAATGGTTTTGCTTTCAGCAGCAATGATTATAAGACACAAGGAATACCATTAGTTCGTATATCAAATATCATTCATAATACGATAGATATAACTGACTGTGCTTATATTGAGGGTGTTACGGACAATAAGTTTAAGATTTCAAAAGGAGATTTGCTTATTGCTATGTCGGGCGCAACAACTGGGAAAATGGGGGTATATCCGTTTGATGAAACAGCATACCTAAATCAACGTGTAGGAAATATCAAAATCTTAAACAAGTCCTTATTGTCTCCTGATTATCGAAATACTTATATGCAATCAAAAGTTGATGAAATACTAAAAATTGCATATGGAGGAGCACAACCTAATATCAGTGCTTCTGTTATTGGAAATTTTGATTTTCCCTTACCACCATATAAAGAGCAAATACGGATTGTAGAAACTGTTCAAAGAATTTTTGGTCAATTAGATGTAATTACGGAGAGCCTATAAACTCTCCGTGATTGCATCCAGCTGTTTAAAAGTTAGATTTACTGCCTTCACAATCCTTTTCTGCTCACTATAAGGAGGTATTGGCACTTCAATCGCTTTGAATAGTTTCTTATTCAAGTGAGGAATGGCAGATCCTATCTTGTTTTCTCGCAATATTTTACGATGTAAATTGATGACTTGTAGAACATAATCAGTATTCACATGGCTATTTATAGTCAACTGTTTGAATGTACTGCCTTGATATCCTTCGATTGGCGTTCGGAACACTTCGCCAGAATTTTCACCATCTACCAATATTAAAAGTGAATTAGCAGCAATGAATTTCCCGGCACTCAACATCTTGGCATCGCGTTCTCCACGCAAATATTTGACATCAAGATTTATTCTCTCTATATTTTTCTGTTTTTCACCATCGTTTAAAGAACATAGTGTTTGCATTGGAGCAACACACCAAGAATCCGGCAACTGCGGATAATGCCCGATACGTTCCATTATATTATTACCATATTCATTCTAATTCAATGTAATATGGTAACGAAATTCAAAAATCATTTGGCAAAGACTAACCTTGCCAAGAACACCGTCACCTCATATGTGTGGACGGTGCAGTATTTCCTCAATCACTATGGGGACGTGAACAAAAAGAACCTATTAGCCTACAAGGGGTATTTGGTTGAGAACTTCAAACCACAGACAGTAAATCTTCGATTGCAAGGTATCAACAAGTACCTTGAATTTACGAAACAAGAGAAACTGAAGGTAAAGTTTGTCAAAGTGCAGCAGAAAAACTTTTTGGAGAATGTAATCAGCGATGCAGACTACAAGTTTCTCAAAACGCACCTAAAAGCTGACGGTTATGATGAGTGGTATTTTGTCGTATGGTTTATGGCTGCTACCGGTGCTCGTGTCAGCGAACTGCTCCATATCAAAGCAGAGCATGTACAAATTGGATATCTTGATCTTTACAGCAAGGGTGGGAAAATACGCCGTCTGTATATTCCGAAAAACTTACGCATAGAAGCCATGAAATGGCTGAAAGATAAAGGGGTTACTTCCGGATATATATTTCTGAACAGATTCGGAGACCGAATTACGACACGTGGCATAGCCCAACAACTGAAACACTTTGCAGAAAAATACGGAATGAATAAGGAGGTAGTTTATCCTCATTCATTCCGTCATCGTTTTGCCAAAAATTTCCTTGACCGATTCAATGACCTTGCATTGCTTGCCGACCTAATGGGGCATGAAAGCATAGAAACCACTCGTATCTATCTTCGCAGAACTGCCAGTGAACAGCAGAAAATTGTTGATAAGGTAGTGAACTGGTAAAGTCACAGCAGTCCTTAGAAGTGTATTTGACTACACTTCTAAGGCATTTTGTATGTTGTCAAGAGCAGAGAATAGTTCTTCTATTTTTTGAACGATTCGTTGTTGCTCGGCTAATGGAGGAACAAAAATTTCCATTTGTTCTAATACACTAATATATAGTTCCTTTTGATTAGTGCTACCAGCAAGATTATCTTCTATATATTGTTGTATTTTATTGGATGAAATATAGGCATATAAATATTGGGGGATAATTCCAGTTTTTGCTCTTACAACAGAAATATGTGAATCAGGAAGAACAAATGGATATTGTCCCAAATAACTTTCATTGAACAAACGGGTTCTTCCGACAGTCCCTGTACCTGTAGAATTAACAAGAATGTCTCCAGTTTGCAATTTATAAACTTCACTCCATTTGCAAATTGTGGAAGGGTCTAAAAATCGTGCTTGTTCGAGAGAAATACCGCCTTCTTTTAAATTACATTTCTGTGCAAATACAGGTATCGTTTTGTCATTATCCGAATATTTTGGTGATTTTCCTCTTGATAAAAAAGAACATAACTCTTTTAGCCTAGATAAACACCAACTTTGAGGTAACTTCTCACTATGCCCGTTATCACAAGGAGTAAACTTGGGATTGATACGGCGTAGTAAATCTACAGCAGGCTCGTCATTGGGGTCTTGCGGTACGAGTTTGCCGTGGAGGGCTAAGTCAAGAATCTTAGACTTCGCTGATTCAATATAACCTTGCAAGTCATTTTTATTTGCTTCTATTGATGTGATAACAGCAATCCATTTCTTTAGTTCTGATACGATACGCTCTTGTTCATTGATTGGAGGAATCGGCAACCGAAGATTTCCAAGTGTTGTCCCATTTACATTTGGTTGACCTATACCAACAGAGCCACGTTCTATTTGCTCCCAATAAAAGCCAGACTCAAAGAAATACTTCACATACTGCGGTAATATCTCTTTGAAAGTTTGAACACGAATAAGATAAGAGGCATAAATGGACGATTCACAGAGTCCTTTTACCAAATATGACTTGCCTACGGTTGCCCCTGTTCTTGCGAACAAAATATCATTCTCTTCAAGAAGATATACACCAACTTTGCTTTCATCGTAATTGGTAAACGGAACAGTGTCCCAATCTACATTGTCCTCTTGAATGTCTGTGATGCGTAGTAACTTATATGCTCCGCATATTTTTGCAGATTCATTTACACCATATAGGATAGACTTTGAGATTTCTGCAACCGTAGTCCACACCCAATTATTGGGTATTTCAAACGGCACATTCTCATAATGGGGCGTATCGGAAGTTTTTGCAGACTTCTTACTCCGCTTGATTTTACCCTCTTTTATCAGGCGTTCTTTTTCTGCCTTGATTCGTTCGAGGAGAACTGATGCAGGTTCATCAGTCGGGTCTTGCGGTACAAGTTTTCCATGTATCGCAAGGTCGAGTATCTTTTGACGTAATTTCTTTGTATCCATATAGGCTATTCTTTGTTTAAGAACAGATTGTAAAACTCATTCAGTTGCTGTTGCATACGTTCCTGTGGAATGAGGATACGTTTGTATTCTGCTATCATTGTGGGGCTCATACTTCGGCTCATAGCATATTCCACAACAACTCGGTCTGCTTCCGGGCAGAGAATAATGCCGATAGAAGGGTTTTCGTTAGAGCGTTTCACATCTCTATCGAGTGCTTCCAGATAAAACTCCAACTGACCGAGGTCTCGCGGATGGAATTTAGTCTTTTTCAGCTCCACTGCTACCAATGCCTGCAACCCACGATGGAAGAACAGTAAGTCAGACTTAAAAGTGGATGCGCCAATATTGAGGCGGTATTCCTGATCAATAAAGATGAAATCCTTACCAAGTTCAAGAATAAATTGCTTCATGTGTTCTACCAAACTGTTTTTCAATTTTGATTCGCTATGCTTCTTCGGAAGATTCAAGAAATCAACAAACAGCGTATCCTTGAACATTATCGGGGCATTCGGATAAGCATTGAGCAATCCTTTAGACATATTATTCTTGCTTCCCAATAAAGCCGTATATGTCTGATTGGAGATACAACGCTGAAGTTCTCGCTTCACTAAATGTTCTTTATTGGCATAGAGTATATAGAACATCCGCTCTTCATTACTTTTGCATCGGCATAATATCTCAATATGGTTGGTTAAGGTAGTCAGCTCTAAAATCTTAGGCATTTGTCCAGTTTTTGGCTGGATGAATTGTGCAGTTTCCGGCTGCACAATTACAGCTACCTCTTGTGTAGACTGGGGTACTTCAATTTGTCCAATTCTTGGCTGGACAAATTCAGAGTTCAAATATTTCTCTACTGTTGCCGAAAATGCCCCCGACGAGTATTCGTCGTAAAACAAGACCATATTGTAAATGCTACTTCGTCCAAATCCTTTGATATCAGGTCGTTGTGAACGAATATATTCGGATAGTTGAGCTACAACCTTACTTCCCCATTCTTCGCTTTTCAATTTGGCTGATACATATCTTCCTACATGCCATGCTGTGAGTAGCAACTCTTCATTTACGGCACGCAACGCTTTACTTCGGTGTTGAACGATAATATCCACCACTTCCGCAAACTGCTGTTCTTGTGAAGAGGCCACCAGTTCATTCTTATTGTTCATTCTTCTCCTATAACTTTTGGTTCATTGAAAATAAATCTACAGATACGTTCTACAGCCTTTGAATTAGCGGATTCAATGTCTTTCTTTCCCCATTTATCTGCGGGGTAAGAGGAGAGAGCAGATGCAATGCCAAAGTTGCTCCCGACATAGCCTTTCTTGTCTTGTACAAGCGTGCCTTTCTTTGTCTTAAACCAATCCATGCCAATATGCTTATTGATGTCTTCTTCAAGCAGAATCTTATTTCCTATCAAATTGACCATGTCATCAAACTCTTCTTTTGTCATACCGGCATCGATTCGAATGGTTTCGATGTTATGACCGCTTGCCGGCATAATGTGTTCTACATTCACCTTATCAGGAGTAAAATCGAAATACAATCCATGCTCTTTTGCATAGATATACTCGTTAAGATATACGAGAATATTCTTGTCATACTCCTTAAGATCAGCAATAACCTCTTCTTTTTGCCATGTTGTATTGATATGCTTATCAAAGTCGGCGATTATTGATTCAATTGAATATTCTGGATCAACTAATTTAAAGTTCTCATTAAAAAGGAACGTCTTAAAATAACGTGAAGAGAAACCAAAGTCACCCACTTCGAGAAGAGCAAACAGACGAAGTAGACTCTCCATTATTGGCGTGGCACTTTGTTCTGAGAGTTCTTGTTCTGGCACTCTGAATAGGTATGATATAAGGAAAAGCTTGAAATTCTCATTGAATTTCAACAGTAGCTTGGTAAGGGGATATACTTGTATTTGACTCCAAATCTTTAAGATACGATCAAATTTAGCACAAATATCTATTGGATCATTCAGAAGTTCAGGCTTAATTACCGTATAATACTTTCTTACACCTGGAGTATTTAACTGGCCAGCCTCGTATTCACGTCCCTTGGCACGGTTTATATACATAAACTGCTGAAGAACGCTATCAATATTGATTACTTTCTTTTGTGCCAACTCATCAGCTTGTCGAATAATCGGCTCCCAAATAGCCTTGAAATCTATTTCATCAGGTGCTTTAGAGAAGAGTTGTGCAGAAATAATATCGGCATCAGACAACGGCATACCAGTTGAGTTCAACGAATTAAACATAGTTATAGCCTGTTCTATCTGCCAACTTTTAATCTCTATAATCTGACACTTGGTAAGGAACCCGTTTACCAATACATCCAAATTGGACTCTTGGTAGGCATGTAGTTTCTCATAGAAAGATTTGAAATTACGAAAAAAATTTGTGTACTTATTGTCTTTCTGCTTACGAGGAAACTTATAAACAGCTTTCTCGGCATCAGCAAAAGTTTTTGCTTCAACGATATTGGCAAGCTCTTCTTTGTATAGTTCGTTAATAGAAACATTTTCTAAAATTTTCACACCTTTTGCTCTATTCCAGTCCTTTTCTATCTCAATTTGCTTTCTTACATCGGCACGATATAGAATTTCAAAGATGAAGTCAAGGCTTTGCTGCAAACTTCTTTTAAGTCCGGCTGCTTCATCTGTATCGGCCATGTTGTGTAACACTTCTGTTATGCGTAGGTGCATCGCTTTAAGTAAAAGCAAGAATGTCGTCGTTCTCTGTTGTCCGTCTATCAGGTTCAAGTACCCCTCTCTGGAACAATCAATAATTATGGTTCCGAAGAAATACGGATCTTCGGCATCTTGGGCTATATAAGATTCAACATCCTGCCACAATTTGTCACAATTCGCTATATTCCAAGAGTATGCTCTCTGATATTCTGGAATGCGAAATATATCTGATTTTTTTAGATAAACTCCAATGGTTTGGAGTTTGGGCTCTATTTCTTTTGCCATATATAATTCTACTTATTCTTCAATGTTAGCCAATAATTTCTGCAATTCAGCAACCGCATTGCTAATTGTATCGCTTTTATCTTTTATGTCTGCCATCAGTTCAGACAATGAACGGTCGTCCACCTCACCACCTTGTTTCATCCATGTGATGTCGAGACTTGTCTTGTCTCTGGCAATGATCTCATCTACCGAGTATTTTCGCCAACGTCCTTGCGGATTATTTTCTACTTCGTAGGTTTCTATCCGATTGTTGTAGCAGGAAACAAAATCGTCCAAGTGATGGCGTTCCAGCTTATTGGTGGCAAGCGTGTGCTTTACATCGGTACGATAATCATAAAACCATATTTCTTTGGTCGGTTGCCCTTTGCTGAAAAACAGCACATTGGCTTTCACACCTTGGGCATAGAAGATACCTGTAGGCAAACGTAATATGGTATGCAGATTGAAATCTTGCAATAAGTGTTTACGGATTGTTTCGCCTGCTCCGGCCTCAAAGAGGACATTGTCAGGAAGCACCACTGCGGCACGTCCTCCGGTTTTGAGCATAAGCATCATGTGCTGGAGGAAGTTCAACTGGTTGTTCTTGGTCTCCACATAGAAATCCGGACGGTAGATGTCCACAGAACCGGCTGGGCGAGTTCCAAAAGGAGGATTGGCAAGTATAACATCCACAAGGGTTGATGGCTCTTTTTCCAAAGAGTCTTCACACACAATCGGACTACGATCTGTGCCGATACCATGCAAATAGAGATTCATGGAAGCGAGCGTTACCACCAAAGGAGTATTATCTACACCATGCAAGGCTTTGTCACGCAAGAAATCACGCTTTTCTTTACTTGCAGACTGACCTTTCATGTAGTCGTAAGCTGTAAGCAAAAATCCACCAGTACCACAAGCAGGGTCGCAAACGGTTTCACCCATTTGCGGATTAATGCAATCCACCATTGCCTGAATTAAAGGACGAGGTGTAAAATACTGTCCGGCACCGCTTTTCTTGTCTTGTCCGTTCTTTTCAAGAATACTCTCGTAGATAGCACCTTTCACATCACCATCCATGATGAGCCATTGCTCTTCATTAATCATGGTGATAACCTTTTTCAGATAAACAGGCTTGTCTATCTTGTTTTGTGCTTTGGTATAAATAGTGCCTATTAAATTGTCCTGCTCGCTAAGCAATTTCAGTGTCTCTTCGTATTGCTTGACCAGTTCCAATCCATCAAGGGAAATCAAATCGTTCCATTGATACCCAGTCGGAATTGCCGATTCCTCTCCGAAAATTTCTACATTCTCGGCATCCATCTTCAAAAACAGAAGATAGGTCAGTTGGGTGATATAGTCGGTAAACCCAATACCTTGTCCGGCAAGAGTGGTTGCCAGATTCCAAACCTTCTTGGTGAGTGATTGCTCTGTTGTGTTATTTGTTGCCATAATTTATGCTGCTTTTCTTAATACTACAAATGTGTAAAGCGACCGAAGGGCTTCGTCTGCTTTCTGCATACCACCAAACACCTGAATCATTTGGGCTGCATGGGTCGCATCGTCTTCACGAATATCCCTGATCGTACAAGCTCCGTTAGAAGCGATGTAATCTACAATACGACTGATTACTTCACGCTGCTTGTCTGTTATTTCACGCTGATTTTGTCCTAACCATAGATTGAAATATTGCTTGGATGTAGTAACTACACTGTCCAATCTCTCAATTTGGCGGAAAGCATAGCGTACCAGTTGTATAATGTTTGTCAAAGCATCACTTTCTTCTTTTGTTGTAGAACGCTTTACTTTGCTTGGAGAAAGGATTGCATACGAATTCCAAATTTGCTTTGGAGCAAAATGGTTGTTTGCCATTTTAAGTTTATGTTCCAAGTCTTTCAACATTGAATAAGTTACCGGTTCGCCTTCATTGTTATAGATAATGCGAAGAGCCTCTATTTCATCTGCATTCTCTCTGCAAAATTCCTCAAATACCTCCGTTGTGTTTTTGGCATCCTCAATGGAGAAACCTTTTGAGATAAGTGTATCTTCTCCGGGCATTAGCGTATTGACAAAACCTGCCGCAAGAATAAGCAAATATTTTCGTGCATCAGCATGATTGGCAAGGGGAGACACCAAGCCTTTGCGTTCTAAATTAGGCTTTTCTGGGCTGACAAACGGCGGAAGAATGCCTTTTTCAAACGCATCGTATATCCTGGCAGAAAGTTCCTTCATGTCATCATGAGACAAACGGGCAAACTCTTTCCGCTGCGAATCATCCGCTTTATTGTAGATTCGGGCAAGCGTAGCTGCAAGCCGTTTGAGATATTCATCAGGAATATAGCCGTGACTGATACGCTCTAACAATTCTTTCAGAGTGATTATTTTTGTGGTCGATTCATCGCTTGCTGTCGGAATTGTCTTTTCATGTTCCGTTACGCCTACTGCATCAACCAAATAAAAACAATCCTTACTGAATGCATTCGGAGTGACATTGCGTAATTGTTCATCGCCTATTGTACGCACTCCGCGCCCCTTCATCTGAATATACAACGGCAATGATTCCACATCACGCATGAACATTACCACTTCCAACGGCTTTACATCCGTTCCCGTAGCAACCAATGTACAAGTCACAGCTATACGGAAATCCTTGTCATTGCGAAATTGGCGTATCAGTTCGTTGCTGTCACCTGCCGAATAAGTGATTTTCTGAACGAACCTGTCATCAGTCCGTCCAAACACTTCTTTAGCTATTTGTACGATATTGGTAGCATGGGCTTCATTGAGAGCAAATATCAAGGTTTTAGGAAGATAATCCATGTTCGGCTCACGCTGTGGATCATTGAAGAGTTCTGTGTAAACCACATCCCGATAAGTCGAAAGAATCAACTTTATCTGTGCCAGATTGATGATACTTCGATTAAGTTCCTTATTTGTATAAGTTTTGGTTTCCTTACTGCTTACAGTCTTGATCTCACCCGTATATCTTGTTTCTTCTTTAAATTTCTCGCCCTCCAATATAGCTCCGCCTGTTTCTGTGACCTGTGTTTTTATTCTATACACCCGGCAATCCACATTCACACCGTCAACGATACTCTTCTCCAATGTGTAGTTGACAATACGGTTGTTATTGAAAAATGCCATTGTTTCTTCAATAGGTGTTGCAGTCAAACCAACCAATCTTGCAATGTCGAAATATTCCAGTACCTTACGCCAATTTTTATAAATAGAGCGGTGGCACTCATCTATGATAATCATATCAAAGTAATCGTGCGGTAAATCGAGATTGGGTGGCAAGATTACTTCCTCTGCAGGTTCGTTTTCATCATCGTCATCATTATCCTCAATAGTTTCTCCTTTCAAGAATGAGAATAGGCGTTGTATTGTAGAAATAACGACATTGCTATCAGAAGGAATAGAAGATGACCGAAGACGATTGACCGTAAAGATAGTATTGAAAGCCTCTCCGTTTTCAGTCAAACGGAAAGTACCAAACTCTCCTTCTGCTTGTTTGCCTAGATTATTTCTGTCAACAAGGAATAAGATCCTACGCATAGGAGTGTATGACAGCATTCGGTAGGCTGCAAGACAAGCTGTATAAGTCTTTCCTGCACCGGTGGCAAGTACCATCAATGCTCGTTTTTGTCCCGAACGGAAACTCTTTTCCAACTCTGTTATAGCTTCGTATTGGCAATCACGCAAGCCTTTCTTACGCAAAGTAGGAAGTCCGGCAAAATAATCATTTATCCCTAACTTTTTAACCAATTCGTGAGGTGTCGGGATAGTCATTATTTGTTTGAAATAATGGTCTTGTTCTCGGAAATCACAAAAGTATAATTCCTTTCCGTTGGATGTGAATATAAATGGCAGCGGCTTTTGATATGTCTGATATATATTAGGCACGCTTCTAGCATATAAGGCTGCCTGTTCGCATACTATAAAAGAAAAAGCATCTGTTTCTTCACGTTTGGCTTCAAGTACACCAACAGCCTTTCCGTTTATGAAAAGAAAATAATCTGCTTCGAGATTATCTTTTAGTAGCCCTTCCCTTATAGCGACAGCTGTACTAGTCGGTTCATACTCATCCCTATTGATAACTTCCCAACCTGCATCAGCAAACCACTGATCAATTTTTATTCTTGCTTTTTCTTCAGGAGTCATGTTCTTGATATTGTATATTATCGGAAGTGTAGTAGCATATCAACAATAGATTCTAAATGAATCTAAAGCAACTCACTATTGCAACCGATCTTTTTTATCAGTTATTAAATCTTTTAAATCAACTTGTAATATCTCAGCTATCTGTTGCAAGGTTTCCAGATTAGGCTGAATCCGATTGCAAGCATAAGCATTGACCATACTGAAACTCTTATCAAGTTGCTTAGCCAACCATGTCTGAGAGATGCCTTTTTCGGCTAAAACAGCCTTTATTCTATTCAGTTTCATTCTTAAATGCAATTTTATTGTGCAAATATAGTGAATTATACTTGATGTTTTTATATATTTGCTATTGAATTAATTTAGGAATAACATTATGGTAGAAAATAAACAATCAAACATAAAAGCCATTTTGGACACCGATCTGGAAAAATTACTAAAAGAAACGAAGCAGTACAATGCTTTCGTTGATGGTGAGTTACAATGTGTATATTGCGGAACAACAATTACTATTGATAATTTAAGTATAATTCTTCCAATAATAAAAGAAGGACACACGACTTTAAATTTTTGTTGCGACAATGCTGTTTGTTTAGCTAAATTTAGAAAAGACCATGAATGATATTGAACAGTTTGTAAATAAATTTGGATTAACTCCATTTTGGTCTGTTGTTATTATTTTGCTTATTATTTGCATATGGCAATATGATAAAGTTAGAGTTATTGTGACAGATATATATTGTATTGCAGCAAAAACTATCGGTTGGTTCAAACGAGAAGCAACAAAAAGAAAACTCGAAGAAATATGTAATAAAGGTTTTACTTCAATTTCACAGGAAATATCTGAATTGAATCTTCCAAATTTAAAAATAAATTGGATTGCAAAAGGCACGCAAGATATAACATTGAAGGACAAAGAGGCTATTGTGTTTTTGAAATTCAATCCAGATAACACACAAAATATAATAAACGCAACATCGGCATATGTTAAAAAAACACTTTTGCCGATACCTAAAACATATATGTCTCCTCAGGTACGAGATGCGATTGACTATACTGTTATCAGAAAATGTCTGTTAGAAATACCCGAATATCGCCTTGCCGTAAACGATTTTATTAAAAATAGCCAAGATATTTGTATAGAGAATCAATCTATAATTGATAAGGTATGTAATATAGATGATGCTGGTTTGATGTCAAGAATACTATTTCGCGAGTATTTTGAATGGGGTAATCGAATTGCCGGACGAAATATAGATAATAAGTGCCAAAAAGAAGCATCAGAATTTTTAGATTTCTTATATGACATCACGGCTCGCGGATATGATGACAATACAAGGCTTCAGTACATTTCTGAGAACATAAAAGTTGGTGTTTTGTTAGTAGCAAAATTAGACACCTTTTCAGCACAAGGCGAAACGCCCTACGTAAGACGTATAAAAGAAGGATTTGCTAAAGGCATTAGAACCTTTTATCTTTTAGCTAGAAATGAAAAATTGGATATCGTTGAAGATGTATATGGTAAACTTATACAGACTGGGAATTACAATCTACTAAATGGACCTAAAGCATATAAAGATGCTCAAGGGCGTGAAAATATTTGTTATTGCATTGAAATTAACAGCGATGGAAACATGGCTCAAACGTTTAATCGTCTTTCTGATGCAATGGACAAAAACGCCAAACTTGAAGCTGTTGTTCATTCTGTATATGCTGATAAAATACTATGTCTAATTAACGATATAAAAATTATTATTCCTTATAATAAAATAACAGATGTGCCGGATTTGAAGCTACACTATTACTTTCAGGTAGGTATGTCAATTGAATTTATTCCCGAGGAATATGACAAGCATGGAAATGTTTTAGGTAGTTTGCTTCAGACAAATAGTAATCCGCAAAGAATGATGGATAATAAATTCCGTGTAGGAAAAGAAGTCGAAGCTATTGTTGAACAAGCACTTGATGATTGTCTGTTTTTAAGAATAAAAGATTCTGATATTAAGGCTATTGCTTTAAGAAAAGATATAACTTATAGTCATTATATATTTTTACACCAGCAATTCCCAGTAGGGAATGAATATTTGTTTAGGATTATCGAAATAGATTACATTTCTAATAGATTATATCTTCAATTAGCGAATCTATGTGATCCGTGGGAAAATTTAAAATATTCAGAAGGCCAAAAACTTATTTGTACTGTATACCAAAAAAAGGAAAGTTGTGTAATTACTGAGATAGAAGAGGGAGTAAAGGCTATTCTTCCTTTTACTGAAACAACTTGGTTCACTCCTGAACCATCTCAAATAAAGAAATTAAAAAATAATGTGGAATTTGAATGCAGGATAAAAAGCATTAATCGAGACCGCCGTTTAGTTATATTGACAACAAAATCAACAGAATCTCCATATTTAAATTATTATAAAGGAATAGAAGAGGATAAATATATTGTTGATGCACAAGTTATTGCCTCTGATGCAAAGGGGTTGGTTTGCCTTGCGGATGAAAAATACCGTATTTTTATTCCGCAAAGCGAAACTCATATTGGAGTAAGCAAATATAAGTGTAAGATTAAAGATCTAATTAAGGTGCATATTAAAGATATTAGTAATGATAAACGATCCTTTATAGGTTCTCTAAAACCATTCATAAAACACCCTATGCAATGGTTTGCTGATAACTACGCACCAGGTATTGCTCTATCCAATTTGACAATAAATACGATTAATGAAAAAAGTGTGCTATTTAATATTCATCGAAATAATAAACAATATTGTTTAGGATTATTACCTATTGGAGAGGTTACCAATTTGTGTCATATAGAGTCAATAGAGCGAATATATAAAGATGGAATAAAATTTCCACTGATAATCACAGAAATTGATATGGAACGCTGTATTGTAAAACTTAGCTTGAAGAAGTTATTAGCAAATAATAAAGATAAGGTTAAATTGCTCGATTATTATACAAGGTACTCTGCGTATATTATAGGAAAACGTGATAATGATTGCATTATAATTGTCGATAAAATATGGCTAGAAGGTATTTTGATTGAATCAAAAAATTGTAAAATTGGTGATAAAGTGTCTGTGAGGGCAATTTCTTTGGGAGCAATTCCTGAGTTTAGTGTGGATTAAAAATAGATGTAGACAAAATAGTTTGTTTGTCCACCATTTCCTTCCATCACCTCAGCCCGTCTCAGACGGTGCGGTTTGTTTGCGCAAATTTCATTGATAATTGCGAAATATATTGATAATCAATATAGATTGACTTCTTCAACGAAGATGAATATTGAGTTTCCTCAAGCTGCATGAAAGACACCCCGGTACGGTCTGAAAACCGTACCGGGGTGTCTGATTGTTCGGAAACGAACAGCCTTTCAGAGCCGCAGCGTGCGGAACCACGTCTGAATATCCTCTTGCAAAGTGCTCCTGTAAGATCGCCGCACGGATTCGAAACATTCCCACTGCTGCATAAAAACTTCCGCATCGGGTTCGACCGCCTGTCTCTTTACAGGAGTTTCGCATCCAACAATTCCCCTGCGGGTATCTCCACCGTCTGATGGCGGGCTCCGTTTTTCTCGACGATTTCCAGCAAAAGCACCTTGTCGTCGGGGATCGTAAGCTTGGGCAGCGCGAATACCGTCCGCTGACGCTGGTGCCCCCTTACAACTGCCGGATCGTTGCATACGCGCAGGATTTCGAGCGATGTCTGCTGTTGTGCCGTACGCTTGGCGAGTTTGCGATCCGCTACGATGAACCGCCGCGCATTCACCTCGAAGGAGATGTTCGTGTCGTTCGAGATGCAGGTGTGAATGTATATCACGTCATTGAACACGTAAATCCCCAACACTTCGACTTCAATGCCGTACTTCTTCGTGCGAATGCCCTTCACGTCCGTACGGTTTTGGCGGTATATGTCGCTCAACATGCGTTTTACGGTTGCGGGCTTTTCGCGGCCTACTTCGCGCAGCAGCACCCGTCCCTCGGATGCTGGGGCCGTCGGCTGATAATCGCCTGCGACATCCGGTTTCTGCACACCTTCTGTCTGCGGTTCCTGCACTGTAAGATTGACGGTCGAGACTGCCGGATTCTCGGCATAGTGGACATCGAAAGTGAAAAATCCGCCGTCTTCAGTGATGACCGTCAGGTTGGTTTCTGCTGTGAAATTCCGCACGGCGGCTTTCACGCGCACGACGTTCTCGGCCCCGTCGGCTTTTCCGGCGATGATGTCCATCGAGCCGATGTCGATATACGTGACGGGCGACGGGAAAAGGATATGCACGGTTTTCGTAAATCCCGCTTCGATACGCTGGGGACGAATTTCCGCCGGCGTTTCCTGTGTCGTCTGTGCCGTGACTTTTGCCGCGGCGGTTGCTGCGACAATCAGGAACAGATAAATAAGGTCTCTTTTCATTTTACTGCTGTTTTGAAATCAATAATAGCTG